>Ga0183098_10504_pt1 | contig 71583 bp, 73 predicted proteins | sample BioMet9_FD_128884 | JGI IMG/M metagenome (GOLD analysis project Ga0183098, IMG submission 128884) | Microbial communities from bioreactor (seeded with sewage sludge) at Lawrence Berkeley National Lab, California, USA - Biofuel... | ecosystem: Engineered > Bioreactor > Anaerobic > Unclassified ...
ATTGATAAAAATGAAACCTCGAACTACGATTGAGGTGTCATCCTAGCACGGATGAGGACACGGCAAACGCAGAGGGAGGTCTCACATGCATCTTACACAGAACGACAGAATAAAGCAAGTAACAACTCCTGTAATTCATGAATAGTGTCAATTGATAAAAATGAAACCTCGAACTACGATTGAGGTGTCATCCTAGCACGGATGAGGACACGGCAAACGCAGAGGGAGGTCTCACATGCATCTTACACAGAACGACAGAATAAAGCAAGTAACAACTGACACAATGGTGGTTGGTGTCGATATCGGAGAAGAGACGCATTACTGCAGGGCATTTGACTGGATGGGGGTTGAATTCTCCGCAAAGGCATTTAAGTTCAGCAATACATCCGGCGGTTTTCATACGTTTCTCCTGTGGAGCCGTGAACTGATGCAAAGGCACGGGAAGTCGAAAATACTGGTTGGCTGTGAGCCGACGGGATGCTACTGGCTCACATTCCAGCGCTATTTAAAGAAGCAGAACATCCAGCTGGTCGTAGTGAATCCATACAGTGTCCACAAGGCCAAGGAACTGGACGACAACAGCCCTGAAAAGGATGACCAGAAGGATCCGAAGACGATCGCCGGGCTCGTACGGGAAGGAAGATACAGCATCTCCTATATCCCGGAAGGGATCTACTCAGAAATAAGGGAAGCATCAAGGTGCAGGGACAGGCTCATGAAAGACCATGTACGCCTGTCGAACCAGATCCAGGAATGGCTGCAGAAATATTTTCCTGAATACCTGGAGTGCTATGCGAAATACGATTCTGCGAGCGGGATAACACTTCTGGAGGAAGCGCCGCTGCCGGAAGATATCCTAAGGCTTGGAGTAACCGGGATCGTACAGGTCTGGCGGGATCGGAAATGCCGGAAGGTCGGGCTGAAGAAAGCGAAAGAACTTCTTGAGGCGGCGCAGGAATCCGTCGGGATACCCGGAGGTGAGGCAGCCAGACTGGATATATCGATCCTTGTAACAGACTATCAAACGAACCTGAAACAGTTGGAGAGAGTCGAAGCGCTGCTTGAGGAGGATGTAAGGAAAGTACCGAACGTGGAGAAACTGCTCGCCATTAAAGGAGTAGGGCTGAATTCCGTGGAAGGCTTCCTTGCGGAGGTCGGTGACATCGGACGCTTCACCGATCCGAAGCAGATCCAGAAGCTTGCGGGACTGGAGATAACAAAGATCAGTTCCGGCAAGAGGAAAGGCCAGCCGGGTATCAGCAAAAGGGGCAGGGCAAAGCTGCGGTGTGTGATGTATGAACTGGCGCGGGCATGGCGGACATGGGATCCAGCGGTACAGGAAGTGTACCTTTACTACCGGAACCGCCTGCAGCATCCGCTGAACAACATGCAGACGAAGATCGTCATCGCCTGCAAGGCGATACGGGTCTTCTACACGATTCTGCGGACGGGCTGTGATTACGACCAGGAAAAGATGAGGGACGATATCCGGCGCTCTGTATGCACAGCCGTATAAAGCCGGAGTACAGAACCGTAACAGCGAAACACGAAATTACCGTAACCATTAACCGCACGACTGTATCAGTGAACGTCCGTCAGGAATCAATTGACGCTGAATTACAGGAGTGCTCTCCGCGAAAACAAAGCAGAGCGACGCCGCTGGAGCATATTTATTGGGGCATGACCCCGCATAGGAGCAGTAGCGGCACCCGACTATGGGCAGGCTGGACGAAGGAATTTAGGACTCCGGGTAAGAAGTACGGATGATCCTGTTAGATATGAGAGGTAGGCTGCCATAGGGAAGAATCGGGCACGAGTTCGCCTTCATAAGAAGGATGACGTTTTATTCCGTGTACCTATTCAACCGGAAGTCAGGCACTTCGGAACAAAGAAGATGCAGATTTCGCCCATAAAACCGCCTTGTGAGTAGTGAGAAAGTTTTTGACATTCTTCACAGATGGCTTAGAATCAAGCTTCTTTGTGAATAGTGCACAAAAAAGAATAGAGAGGACATATGCTGAATATAAGGATTAATAACGATATCGAATCATTCCGTTCGGATTTCTTTAAAGGACTGTCTCTTCGTGAATGTATTTTTGGAGGAATCGGCATGACGGCAGGCATAGCTGTTGTAGCTTCGCTTGTACTGTGCGCCCATGTTCCAATCGATGCGGCAACCTTTTTCGGTATCCCGGTCGCGGCGCCTATTATCCTATGCGGATTTGTTCAGGTGAACGGGATGCATCTGTTTGAGTATGCAAGCCGCGCCCTGTCGGTGTACCGGTCAGGCCCGCTTGCCTATCATACAGAAACCGAAAAGTTTCACTTAAGTCCGCTGCCCAGAAAAAAAGGTGAGCCTTTTATTAAAGAAAGCACGAAGACGGAGATTTCCAGCGCCATTGGAAAGACGGAGGAATTCCTGAAAGAAAGAATGCAAACGGAGGAGACAGATGAACATATTTAAGAAACTATTCGGAAAGAGCCGTTTTTCTCTTTGCAAAGAGCTGACGGACAGGGTCTACAGGACGCCGAAATGCGTCCAGGAACTGATCCCCGTCTACCGGATATCGGAGAATGGGGTTTTCCAGATCACGGATGAAAAGAACAGCACGAACCTGTACGACAAGGTCTATATGTTTACGGATATCAACTACAAGCAGAAGGATGCCAGGGATCAGGAAGTGCTGCTGGTGAAATGGAGCAAGGTGCTGAATGCCCTGAACGCGCCGTTCAAGATCCTCCTGGTGAACCAGAACCGTAATTTCGAGAAAATGAAATCGGACATGCTTCTGAAAAAAGGCGATCCGCAGTATGACAGGGTCATCGAATCCATCAACAGCATCATCATGGAGAGGATCCGCGAGGGCCAGCATGGAATCGAGCAGGTGAAATATTTCGTCATCACGACGGAGCAGACCGGATATGAGGAAGCGACGGCATATTTCCAGACCGTGCAGGCTACGATCATCAACCTGTTCGCGGAAATGGGCAGTACGCTCGTGCCTCTTTCGGGCACGGAACGTCTTCGGCTTCTGCATGCGTTCTATCGCATGGGAAATGAAGAGGAGTTCGGGTGGTCATGGGATGACGCTTTTGCGAAGAAGGAAGAATGGCGGTCGGTTCTCTGCCCGATGTCGTTTGAGGAGAAGAAGGACCATCTGGAAATCGAGGACAGGTATGCAGCCGTCCTGTTTATTAAGAATTATGCCAACAGCATGCTGGACGATCTGCTGACCCGGATCTCATCCTTTTCCTTCCGGTCCATCATCAGTCTCGACATCTCTCCGGAAATGAAGGAACTGACAACGGACCGGCTGAACAGCAAGTACATGAACAACCAGTATTCCATCAGCAAACAGCAGGAATCGCTGTTCAAGCAGAATTCCTTTTCGACTGAGGTGTCTTATGACAAGCGCAAGGAAAAGGAAGACCTTGAGGAATACATGGATGGCGTGCGCAATAACAACCAGAAGTACTTCTTTGTCGGGGCGACCATTACGCTTACAGCGGATTCGATGGACGAACTGAAAAAGCAGATCACGACGGTAAAGACGCTCTGCGCGGGAGATTCCCTGCAGGTGGAGGTGCTGACGAATGCCCAGAGGGATGCCCTGGATACATCGCTTCCTCTCGGAGGGCGCTATATCAATAATGATATGCGCGGGCTTTTCACGCAGAGCCTGGTAGCGCTCAATCCGTTCAACTCGCAGGAACTTCATGACGAAGGCGGAAGATATTACGGCATCAACCAGTCGAGCGGGAACGTCGTCATCGGAAACCGGAGGCTTCTGGCAAACGGAAACGGCATGGCCATCGGCGAATCCGGTTTCGGGAAGTCCTGCGTCATCAAGGCGGAAGCTGCGCAGATCGCGGCGGAAGGAGAGGATGACATCATAATCGTGGATCCCATGAATGAGTATAAGGACTACATGGAAAGCCTGGGAGGCCAGTACATCGAACTGGATGCCGGCACGGACTGCCATATCAATCCGATGGCCATGCCGCCGGTATCGGAGATCCCGAATCCGGCTGCTTTCCGGGCGGAGAAACAGCAGTTCCTGATGGCGCTTTACGACCAGATCCTCGGCGAGGAAATGATGAAGCCGGAGTACAGGGGAATCATAGACCTGGCGGTGAATGACGTGTACTGCCCGATCTTTGATTCAGGGAAAGACTGCGAGCCGACGCTGGTGGATTTCCTTGCATCCCTGGAACGGCTGGATATGCCGCAGGCCAGGAAGATCGAACTTGATTTCCGGGTATTCGTGACAGGAAACCTGAACATCTTCGCCCATAAGACCAATGTTGATATCAATTCAAAGAAGATCGCTTTCGGCATCAGGGACATCGGCGATGACTTAAGGTCCATCGCAATGCTGGTCATGCTGGAAGTCATCAATACCAGGATCAAGCATAACGCAAAGGCGGGCATTTCGACCTGGCTCTATATCGATGAATTCCATGTGTTGGCAGCGCAGCCGTATTCGGCGGCTTACCTGAACCGGATCTGGAAAGAGGTCAGGAAGGAAGGCGGGTTCTGTACCGGATCGACGCAGAATGTGACCGATATCCTGGATAATCCGGATACGAAGACCATGATCGGCAATTCCGAATTCATTGTCCTTCTGGGACACAAGGATACGGAGATCGGAAGGATCGCCCAGGAACTGAACCTTTCTTCCGAGGAGGCATCGAAGCTTGTCAACTGTCCGGTCGGAACCGGGCTGATCAAGTTCGGCAGCAAGACGATCCTGGTCGATATGCGGATCCCGAAGGATACCTATCTCTATAAGCTGGTCAACACGAATTTCCATGAGAATGTGAAGAACAGGAAAGGCATCAGATAGCATCAGGAGGTAAAGGACATGAGGATCAGGCAGGCATCCGACAGGATGAAGCTGAAATACGTGAATACCACGCTGAAAAAAGAAAGAAATGCTGCATCGGACATGGTGCAGGAAGTCTCTCCTTCCGAGCCTGGGACGGCATCCGGGAATCTTCCCAGTGCCGTTCCTGTTTCCGGGGAAATGCATATCGAAGGAATCAGCGATGCGGCGGAAATAAGAACGGAAGGCTGGATGCCGGAAAATGAGGAGACGGAGCTGTCCGTAAAGAGCCGGGCAAAAGAGACGAGACAGAGCATCAGCGAGGCAAAAAAATCGGTGCAGGTCCGGAAGAAGGAAGCGATGACTTCCTCCGAATATGCGGATAAGTTCTTCCGGGATCCCGATGCCTATCTGTCTGAGAAGGAACAGCGGGAATACCGCAGCATGACGCCTTCCCAGAGGAAAGAGGTCATGACGAATTCCTACAGGCAGTATGCAAGGGATGCGCGGAACGAAGAGATGAAGACCGCAAAGCAGCAGTTCTCCGATACGGGAAAGGCGGCAGCGGATACGGCGAAGGAAGGCATCAAGGCAGCCGAAGATTCGACCGTCGGCTCCGTCGTGGATTCCGCATCACCGGCGGGATCGATCATACGCCAGGGCCTGAAAAGCGCAGCGGAGGCAGGGAAGGAAGGAATCCGGCAGGGCAGGGAAATGTCCAAAGAGGTCGGACGGCTTTCCGAAAAGAATGAGGCATTTGATACCGCCATCGAAGGCGAGCAGATGAAACAGGCCCAGGGAATCGGAAAGGCTGCAGGCGCAGCCGGGATGGCGCTGAAGACCGGCGCCGATGCGGTGATTGGAGTTGGACGGGCGGCGCTGGCTGCTGCGACGGAAGGAATATCGCTTCTGGCCGAACTGATCATCAAGGTTGTCCTGGTCGCCGTGATCGCCGTTCTTCTTGCCATGGCAGGGTATGAAACGCTGACGGCCATCTATTCGGCTTATGCCGTGCAGGAAGCAGCGGATGAACCCGTATCCTCCGCAACCGGAGAGGCTATCGCAGCTTATGCAAAACAGTTCATCGGAGTTCCCTATGTGTGGGGCGGCGAGGATCTGAATGTGGCCGTCGACTGTTCCGGATTCGTACGCGCCGTCATGTCGCATTTCGGAATCGACTGTCATGGTGCGGATGCACAGGGATTCGGCTCCGGTGCTGTAGGGACAAGGGTGGCATCCATAGAGGACGCGGTTCCGGGAGACATCATCTTCTGGCCGGAGAGGCACGTCGGCATCTACATCGGGAACGGGGAAGCCATCCAGTCATCCGGTGGGCAGGCCAATTATGACCTGGCCCATGCGGGCCCCGGCGTTTCTATCCGTTCGGCCACGTACCGTACGATCGGATCCATCTGGAGGGTCGTCACGGATACGGCGAATACGGATACATCCCTGGACGGACTCAACGTGACGGACCTGGGACAGTGGAGGCTGACGGCCTACTGCAACTGCCCGATCTGCTGCGGTTCCTGGTCAGGAGGACCGACCGCATCCGGCGTCATGCCGACGGCAGGACGGACGATTGCCATCGCCGCATCCACCATGTCAAGGCTGGGGCTGAAGTTCGGCGACCGCATTTATATCAACGGACATATCTACACGCTGGAAGATCACGGAGGCTCCGAGATGGCAAGGTCGAATAACGGCCTGTGCATCGATATCTATGTGGGTAAGCATTCCGACTGTTACAACGCGGCCTATAACGGGATGGCCGAAGTCTATCTGGTCCATTAAAGAGGAGGAAAAGAAAATGTGGAAAAAGATATTCATTATGATTCTTCTTGTATCCCTCGGAGCAGGGACGCTGCTTCCGGGGGTAAGTGTTCAGAAGGTACAGGCAGATGAAATGCCGGTACAGCAGACCGATGCAGTACAGAGCGCACCGGCACCTTCCGAATCCGCACCCGCCGCACCGGCCGAGATGGCGCCGGGATCCTTTACGGCTTCCGTGATTCATGTGCCGGCAGCTTTTACGAACAGCGTATCGGTCGTGCTGGAAAATTACTATACCGAAGCGGAAATCGAAATTTCACTCGGCATGGATAACGGCTATACGGCTACGGTATCCGCTGATCCGGGAACCTATAATCTGGTCGGCCTAAACGTGGAAGGCGAGAATCCGGAAGAATGGCAGGGCACCGTCTGGGAAACGAAATATGTCGTCTCGAGCGGAGCAGACTCGGAGATTACAATCCAGCTGAAGTCAGATAAGGTAACGGAGGAATCTGAGACGGCAGAATCCAAAGCGGCAGAATCCAAGGCGGCGCAGGGGGACTCATCTTCCGCATACAGCTTTGATTCCGGCGCCCTCATCGAGGGCCTTACCGGAAGCAGGCCGGTGACGGAAAGCACGGCATCGGAGACAGGAATTTCAAAGCCGGCATCTGCTGAAAGCAAAACTGCGGAGAGTACGGAATCAAATCCTGCTGAAACAAAACCTGAGACAGGGAGGATCGCCTATGCGTTTCCGGTCCTTATGATCATCGCCATCTCGCTTGGCTGTGCGCTGGTATTCCTGCACGGCAGGAATAAGAAGAAGGGAAGGAGAAAATAGGATGGGCTATTCAATCGAGGAAGAAATCGCAAAGGTCGAAAAACGGATGGCCGAGGATGCGCGGATCCGGAAAGAACTTCTCGAAAAAATGAAGAAGCATAAGGCAGAACTCCAGAGACAGAAGATCCGGAAAATCGGGGAGGACTTCCTTGAAATCTTCGGGGCGGAGGTCACGGAAGAGGAAGCCCATAAATTCTTTGAACGCTGCAGGCGGTACTTCAAAAAGGATGCTCCGGATGCGGAGAATCCGGAACAGGACAGGTCAGAAAACGGAGGTGCTGTGAATGGGAATGCTTGATTTGAGAGGTGCTGGTTTTGGATGGCATGGTTTTGAAACTGCAGAAGGAAGACCGCAGGGATCTGCGCCGATGTTTTCCGCAGGGTGCAAGGGGAGGCCTCCCCTTACAAGACCACGGCATAATGAGAGTTTACATTATGCGTATCTTGCAAATAACAGAAATGGCCGATTTTCGGAAGTGGTGTTTTGAGGAGGTGATTTCATGGGTTCCAAAAAACGGATTGTCTCTTTCCGTCTTTCTGAAGAAGACTATGCCTCATTTGAGGAAGCATGGAAAGAACTTGGGTTCAAGTGCGAAGGTGATTTTTTGAGGTTCCTGATCCGGGAAGACTTCAGCCGGATTCCCGCGGTTTCTGAAAAGACGGAACGGCTGCGGCTCTCCGTAGGACGTCTGGAATCAAGGGTAACGGCGGTCCTGAAAGGCAGCGCGGGGAGGGCTCTGTCGGAAAATGAGAAGGAAGAAATCGTGGAGCTTCTCGGTCTGATCAGCGGCCTTCTCCGGAAGGATCTTGAGGAAACGGAGAAACTGATATGGCAATCACAAAACTCGGCAACATGAAGGCAGCTCAGGGCATCAACAAGGCCCAGCATCTGCAGAACGGCATCCGCTACGTGATGGATCCGAAGAAGACGGAAGGGTATCTGGTGGGAACAAACTGCACCGCCATGGATGCGGGAGGCATCTACCGTGAGATGGTGGATGTGAAGGAGGCCTATCAGAAGACAGACGGCCGGCAGGGATATCATTTCGTGATTTCCTTTAAAAGCGGCGACCCGAATGTCAATAAGGAACTGGCACTCACGATCGCCTCGGAATTCTGCGAGGAATACCTGGGCGACCGTTTCCAGTATGTCTATGCGGTTCATACGGATCACGACCATATCCATGCCCACATCGCCTTCAACAGCGTCTCGATCCTGGACGGATACAAGTACCATTACGCGAACGGGGACTGGGAAAAGATCGTGCAGCCGCTGACGAACCGGCTCTGCCGGAAATACGGCCTTGAGGAGATCGATATCACGGAAGCCGGCCGGCAGAAGAGGCGGATGGCAGGTGAGGAGCAGGGGATGCCTTACGTGGAATGGAACGCCAGGAAGGGAAAAGGCGTTTCCTGGAGACTGCTTCTCAGGAAGGAGATCGACGAGCTCCTTCCGAAGGTACGGGACCTGGACGGGCTGATCGGTTCGCTTAAGGCTGATGGGTATGAAGTTAAAAAAGGAAAGTACCTTTCCGTAAAACCGCCGGCGGCGGAACGCTTCATCCGGACCAGGTCGCTTGGGGATGCCTATACGGAAGAGGCGCTTTCGGCGCGCTGCGGAATCCGCATCGTGAAAGAGAGGATCCGGAAGAATCCGGTGCCCAGGGCGGTAAAGTGCAGATGGACCAAGTACTCCAGGCCCTACATGAGCCCGTGGATGAAGCGGCAGTTTGCGTATTATTACAGGCGCTATCAGAAGACGCCGAAGACGAATTACTATCTTCAGAAAATGGCGATGAAGGAATTCAATGCGCTCAAACGCTGCATCAGCCTGGAGATCCGCTGTCACATCAATAATTACACGGAGCTGATGGGCGTAAAGGAGCAGCTTCATACCCGGATGGAAGAACTGACCGGAAGCCGCCGGCAGCTGAGGCACAGGATGCGTCCGTACCAGGGCAAGTTCGAAATCCTGGAGGCGTACGACAGTCTTGCCGCAGAAGAGAAGCTGTACCAGAAAGGTCATATCGAATTTGAAAGGGAACATGAAAGAAGGCTTGAGCTTGCCGCACTGATTGATGTGGATGAGGTAAGGGAAGCCAGGAGATCCTTCATGAAGAAATCCGGTGAACTCAATCGGCAGATTCGGGAGGTAAGGCGGGATCTGAAGACCGCCGACACGATTGCGGTCATGTCACAGAAAATGGATAAGGGGGCAGAGGAAAAATGGAAAGAACCGGATATACAGATGACTCCGGAGAAGGAAAAGAAAATCCCGTAAGCTTCGGTTCCGGACCGGGCAAATGCGGAAAGAAGCATTGGCTGTTCGGAAAGAAACGGGATGCGGCCGCGGAGACATCTCCGGATGCGGCGGATATGGAAGCGCTTGCCAAAAGGATGGGCAGCGGAAAGTTCACGGTCGAGGAAGTAAAGGAGGCAAGGCTTGGAATTGAGCACGGCCTGTCTCCGGAAAAGGTCTTCGAATATTTCAAACCGGGACTCGGATATAAGGTGATGGAGCAGATCCGCCTGTTCATGGAAGCGGAAATATCCGTACAGGATAAACCGGAAGACGTAAAGAAGGAGGATGAGAAACATGAGTGAGGAAATGACGGCAGCTGTCCAGGCCGTTCAGGTTACAAGCCAGATCGGGTTCCAGACCTTTTCAATCCTGGTGAAATCGGCTTCGGCACTGTCGAGGAACGCAATCAAACTTTTTACATGGATCTATCACAGCAAGCCGGCAGGCGGAGTAAGCGTGCGAAGACTGCTGGCCATCAAAGGCGACGATCTCCAGGTGTTCCGATTCCGGGAGAAGGATCTTGCGGAAGTGGAAAAGCAGCTGAAGGACCACGGCGTGCTGTACACGGTGCTGGAAGACCTGAACCTGAAGGACGGATTCCGGGAGGTGATGTTCTCGTCTTCTTCGGCGTCCCGCGTAAATGAGATCGCGAAGAACCTTGAACAGGCGAACATTATCGGCTTCGATGATTACGTGAATAATGCGGACCCGAAAGACATGAAGAATGTCATGAGGAAAGCCGACCGCGACATGTCCGAGAAGATTTCCGAAATGAAGCAGAAGACAGGGAAAACGCCGGGAAATTTTCAGATGCCTCCTGACAGGGAGGCCGGTATCACGATCGATCTTTCAAGGCTTAAGGAAGGCGTGTTCAACGAAGAAACCGGCCGGATGGAATGGAAGATGGAACTGACGCCTTCCCAGAAGGATGAAGACAAGAAACTGTATGCGCTGGTCGATGTTGATGAAGTCTGGCGGCATGAAAAGGATGCTTCCTTCATTCCGGCTCCTGAGAAGAAGTATAAGATCACGGATCACGAAGGAAGCGTCATTGAGACGATGCCGGGCGAGGAACTGCTTTCTGTTTATTTCCCGCGGATCCGATGGGGGAATACGAAACCTGTTCCGGCCGAGACGAACGGAGGAAAGACCATCGACTTTACCAGCATTGCCTACCAGGCGGAATTCATCAGCTATGCCGAGCAGAGCGGCATGTATAAGGTCGGCTTCCCGAAGGAGCTTATCGTGGCGGAGCAGGCCAACAGCTATACGATGCTCCTGCCGCCGCAGTCGCCATCGGAGCCGGTCTACTGTGCCACGTTCCTGAAGAAGAATTCCCTGCCGGTCGACGGCGGGAACAAGGTCTATACGCTCCTGAGCGAAAAGAAGAATTATATCCTGACCGATACGGACGGGGAACCGCTCATCGCCCTGAGAGGAAATGAGCTGGCAAAGAAATACTTTGACGATCTCACGGGCGAAGTGAAACGGACAGGCATCATGGAGAAAGTGCCGGAAGCCTCTAAGGAGATTGCGGAAACAGCCGGGAAGACGATCGAGAAGGTGATCTCGTCAAAACCATAGGAGGACAGGATGAAGTTTACCAGATTTGAGAAGGTGGCCCTTGCGGTCATCTTCTTTTTGATCATGGCCGGATTCTACTATCTGACGGCCGCCTATGTATATTCCGGAAGCATTTTCAAGACGCCGGACATGCTGCAGCATCTCCTGATGCAGCCTGGCTTCTACTGGACGGATGAGACGCCGAGGGGGCTCTTTATAGGCGCCGGCGTCTATGCGCTGTTCTTCCTGTACATCCTTTCACGGAAAGGAAACTTCATGCGGGGAGAGGAATACGGGAAGGCGCGCTGGGCGGATATCAGCGACCTGAACCGGAAGCTGGCCGATCCGGATGATGAAAAGAACAGGATCCTCACCGAGAATCTCCGGATATCCATTGATACGCGCAGGACGCAGATCAATAACAATGTCTGCTGCATCGGCGGATCCGGGTCGAGGAAGACTTACGGGTTCGTCGCCCCGAACCTTCAGAAGGCGAACGCATCCTTTATTTTCACGGATCCGGACGGCGGCCTTCTCCGGGAATTCGGAAGATACCTTGAGGAGCACGGATACCGGATCGTGTCGCTCAACCTGGTGAACCTGAAGAAATCGGACTGCTATAACCCCTTCGTCTATATCAAGAAGGAAGAGGACATCGTGCGGCTGATTTCCAACCTGATCGCCAATACGACACCGCCGAATTCCATGAAGGGAGAGCCGTTCTGGGAAAAAGCGGAGGCGCTGTATCTGGAAGCGCTTTTCCTTTATGTCTGGCGTTCAAAGAACCCTGCGGAAAGAAATTTCAATACGGTCCTGAGTCTGATGCACAAGGCACAGGTCATCCCGAACCAGCTGTCGCAGCTGGATCTTCTCTTCAATGACCTGAACGACAGCGACCCGGCCAAGATCAAGTACAATGCCTGCATCCGGGGTGCGGGGGATACGGTACGCAGCATTTTCATCTGCGCCAATGCACGCCTCCAGAATCTTGACAGCTCACCGGAAATTCGGCGGATCCTGAGTGCCGACGACATCGATATCCCGTCGCTCGGGATGGGCGTGAACGGATCCGACAGGAAGACGGCGCTGTTCTGCATCATACCGGATTCTTCCGATGATTCCTTCAACTTCATTGTCGGGATGCTGTACACGCAGATATTCCAGGAACTTTATTATCAGGCAGATAATTCCAGAACCGGCCGCCTGAAGATCCCGGTCGCGTTCTGGATGGACGAATTTGCCAATGTAGCCCTGCCGAGCAATTTCAGCAGGCTTCTTTCCACAATGAGGAAGAGGGACATCTGCGCTTCCATCATCCTTCAGAACCTTGCCCAGATCAAGGCGCTTTTCGAGAAGGAGTGGGAAGGCATCATCGGAAACTGCGATACGCTGCTGTATCTGGGCGGCAATGAGCCGTCCACGCATAAATACATATCCGAGGAGCTTGGGAAACGGACCATCAATAAGCAGTCCAGCAATGAGACGAAAGGGGAGAAAGGCAGCAGTTCCCTAAGCACGGACGTCATGGGGAGAGAGCTGATGACCCCTGATGAAGTGCGGCAGATGCCGAATGAGAAATGCATCTGCATGGTGCGCGGCGAGAATCCGGTGCTGGATGACAAGTATCATACCTTCACTTCCGAAGAATACCTGCATGCCGTAAGCCTCGGGATCTATGAACATCCCGATATGACCGATAAGAACGGAAAGCCGATCAAAAGGGTCAACAGCATCGGCGTGATTTCGGACGAGCTGTTCGAGGAATATCTGGATAAAGACGTCATGCCGTGCTACCGGATCTATCTGGAAACCTTATTCGACGGGGAAGATGACGAGGAGGGCAGCAGCGATGAGCCGGATGAAATCAATCTGAAGGAGGTAAAAGCGGCAATGCAGAAGAACAAGGAAAAAATCGACAGGGAGAAAGCGCAGACCAAAATGCAGACCGAGTACCGGCAGCGCGGCGGAATCCCGGCTGAAGAGCGAAATAGGAGCATCGTTGAGCTTCTGCAGCTTTATCCGCTGGATGACCGGCAGGCCGCAGAAGTGCAGCTCGGGAAGCAGCACGGCCTTACGGAGGATGAAATCAAATGCTATCTTGATCCGACGCTGCCGCCGGAGACGATGGCGGACATCCGGATGAGCCTTGAGAAATTCGACAGGAAGGGAGGAGATTTCGATGTCGGAGATTAAGACGGCGCAACAGGAAGACGACGGGAATCAGCGAAAAAGGCTGATCTTCATTTACAACTGGAAGCAGATTTTTTCATATCTGAAGATCGTCCCCGAAAACGTAATCGTGCATTTTGAAATGGAGGATGAGGCTGATGAAGGCGAATGAACTTGAAGTGGTCAATATCCGTCTGGTCCCTGACCGGACCTTTTTTTCAGAAAAGCCGATTCGTTCGCCTCAGGATGCCGTTTCATTCATTGCGGAGCACCTGTCGGATTATGACAGGGAAGTGCTGGCGGTGCTCAACCTGAACACCAAGGGGAAGGTCCTGAACATGAATTTCGTTTCGGTGGGGACGATCAATGCATCGCTGGTGGAACCGCGGGAGTTCTTCAAGAGCACAATCCTTTCCAATGCGGCCGGCGTCATCATGATCCATAACCATCCGAGCGGGGATCCGACTCCGTCTAATGAAGACAAAAGCATTACGAAACGGATTGCGTTCGTTTCAAGGATGTGCGGCATCAGCTTTGTCGACCATGTGATCGTAGGCGGAGGGCATCCGCCGGAACGGTTTTCCTTCAAGGAACACGGGCTGATCGAAAATCTGAGCAAGGACCAGATTGCAGCGGAAGTCAGGGCAATGAATCTTTGATAAGGAAAGGAGGTGAGAAAAATGATCAAGCGCAGTGAAGAACGCGAAGCAGAAATCAGGGAAAGACAGAAGAACAGAATGAAGATGCTGTACGAAAGACTTAAGGAAGCAGAAAAGAAAGAAGAAAAAAATAAAAACGACTAGGAGGTTCTATCATGGCAGCAATCAGAGATTTATCAGAATATGTACAGGAGCATTTAAAGGAATACCTGCCGCCGGAGCTGGCGGAGGGGGATATTATCATCCGCAACGTTGTGGAGAATAACGGTATTACCCTTACCGGTGTAACCGTGGAGCTTCCCGAAAATCGTATCATGCCGGTCATCTTTCTGGACAAATACGTGAACGGGGTAACCGGCGAGGTGGATGAGAAGGACTTTGAGGTTATCTGCAGAAGGGTTGCGGATGAGGAGGTCAGACGTCAGCCGGAGGTACAGGAGGATCTGAATAAGCTTGTAACGGCAGACTACCTGAAATCGCATTCCTTCCTCTGCGCCGTCAATACGATGAAAAACCTGGACCTGATTTCGCATGTCCCCCATGAGGAATACCTGGACCTTTCAGCCATCGTCAAATGCGATCTGGATATTCCGCAGGAAGACGCTCTGCTGACGGTTTCGAATGATGTAATGAAAAGCGCAGGAATTTCAAAGGAAGAGCTTTTCAGCGCCGCAAAGGAAAACATGCTTGTGAATAATCCTCCCTTTATCGAATCCATGGAAAAGATGCTGAAGGGCATGGGCATAGATGTTTCCGAGAATCCGGAGGAGGGCATGATACTGGAAGGAAGCTCACCGATGTATGTCTGCACGAATGAAAAAAAGGAGTACGGAGCTGCCGTCATTTTCCTTCCGGAAGTACAGGAGAAGATGAGTGCGATTGCTCACGGCGATTTCTTTGTCCTTCCGTCTTCCGTACACGAAGTATTGTGCCTGCCGGCGGACAGGGCGCCGGCGCCGCCGTATGAAATGCAGGCGATGGTGCAGGAAATCAATGCCAATGAAGTAGCTCCGGCCGAAGTGCTGTCCGACTGCGTCTACAAATACGATGCGAAGGAAAAAAGGCTGGATATCGCATCAGCGCCGGTCCTTCAGAGGGATATGATCATTTAGAGAACGGGGCGGAGAAATCCGCCTCATTTTCATATTGGAGGACAGCCTTATGACAAGAGAAGAAATAGACAGGTTCTGTACGGAATACGGAATCATTGCCGACTGCAATTATAAAGAATGCGATGATGAAGATCTGGAAGAGGAGGATATCGACCTATGCCTGGTGCCTATGAAAAAGTGATGGAAAACCGCAGGGAGCTGGTTGAGAAGATCATCACGAACATGCAGAACGGATTCATTTTTTCAAAGAACTCCTGGGACAGGGCGGCGATGAGTCCCCAGAACCCCGTATCGCGGATCCGGTACCGCGGCGGGAATAAGCTCAGGCTCATGGTATCCGCAGTGGAGCATAATTACCAGGATCCTAGATATATGACCTTTCGCCAGATTGAAAACAATGGCTACAAGCTGAAGGCAGGATCCAAAGGGATACTCTGCGAAAAATGGATCTTCGAGAAGAAAGTGACGGAAAAGGATGAAAGCGGGCTGGAAACGGAGAAGATCGTCCAGCTGGATCGTCCGATGGTGAACTATTTCTATGTATTCAACGGATCATCGGTGGAAGGACTGCCCGAATACCAGGAACGGGAGATGGGAAGATCCGAGATCATGCAGATCGCCAATAATTTCATCGGCGCTTCCGAATGTCCGATTATTGAAGTCGCCCAGGACAGATCCTACTACAGTCCTTCGGAAGACAAGATCGTACTGCCGCTGCGGAGCTCCTTCAAGGATGATACGGCTTTCCTGTCCGTGCTTCTGCATGAGGAGTCGCATTCCACCGGAGCGAAGGGAAGGCTGGACCGGGATATTTCCAATCTTTTCGGCACCCCGAAATATGCCATGGAGGAGCTGCGGGCAGAGCTGGGATCACTGTTCGTGCAGTCGGATATGGAACTGAAGCTGCCGGATGAGAACTTCAATGACCATACCAATTATCTGAAGTCCTGGATCAGCGCGCTTAAGGATGATCCGAATGAGCTTTTCCGGGCCTGCGCGGATGCGGACAAGATCAGTGAGAGACTGATTGGGGGATACGATAAATACCTGGGGAAAATCACAGCCTTACCGGAGAAGAAGGAAATCACTCTGTGAAGAGACATAAAAAGAACCCGTTGGCAGGACGGGTTCGATTTATAAGGGGAAGGAGTATGAAAAAGAAAAAGGTTATGAAGTTGTTTTCTTTATTGATCTTACAAGACATATGATACCGGGAAAGTGTGTCCTGCGTATGAAGACATTTTCAATAAACGGTGAAATATCGGATCAATAATCTGTTTTCTATTTCATTTTGTGAAGATGCTCCAAATGCCATTACCGGATGCCACGGTATTTGCAAAAATAATCATGGACATTATCATAAATACGATTGATATAATCAAGGCCGCCACTGCAAAACTATGCCGCATACCATCATCCTTGTGCATAAGGTCGATGATGGATAAAATCAGGCCAACAATCGGAATAAAGAATGAAAAAACAAAAGCGGTGATGCTCATTTTTGAATCAACTTTTGTCTCCGGCTGTACAGGTTTCTGAACCTCATCTTTGAACGCATCATTGTAGGCCTTAACCGAGAAACCGCAATTCGGGCATTTTTCAGATGTTTTGGGTATGAGCCTGTTGCATGTCGGGCAGCGCATCATATCATCCGGTACGGTATTCATCTTTTGATACTGTTTGTTAAATGTTTTTTGAACCGGTGGTATCTGGTATCCGCATTCACTGCAAAACTTTGATCCATCCGGGATCTGCTTTCCACAATTCGGGCAGTACATTTTCAATTCCCCTCTTGATTGTTTTCTCATAATCATACTTGTTTGTTTTTGCATGTGCACAAATATCTTTATTCTAAAACCCATTCGCCGAGGCACCATATGCGGCCTGGTCAGATGTGAAGCCATCATATTCCAGCTGGCTGATCAGGCTGTCCCTTGAAAATGAAGTATATGACAGATAACTCTTCGCCTTTGCCGCAGCCTGCTCATTCCAATCAGCGCCACAATTATCAGCCGCATAAACCGCATCCTCATGGGAGAATTGGTCGTATTCAAGCTGTGAAACCAATCCGCTATAAGAGAAGGCGGTATAAGATAAATAATCCTTTGCCTTCTCTAGTGCGTTCTGCTGTGAAACGGATCCGCCCGAACTTTCCCCTCCCTGCTGAGTTGAGGAATTAAAACATGCATCTGCGCCATATGCCGCCTGGTCGCTTGTGAATCCTTCGTATTCCAGCTGGCTGGCTAAGGAGTCTCTTGAAAATGATGTGTAATTCATATATTCCTTTGCTTTTTTGACAGCCTGCTCGTTCCAGTCAGCGCCGCAATTGTCAGCGGCATACACAGCATCTGCTTCTGCTATATTGTCATACTCTAGCTGCTTTACCAAACCGTCATGTGAAAACGAAGTGTATGCCAAATACGACTTTGCTTCTGCTAATGCATTTTCCTGAGCCGCCGTAACGCCCGTGTTTTCTACAGAAGCCGCCTCGCTTGCTGCATCTGTTGATTGTGCAGCCGTGCTTGACGGAGTCGCAGTCAAAGTACATGAACTGACCGTTTTTTCAAAATCCGGGGTATAATCATTAGCTACATTATTTGATACAATAATGCCAGCATTGACAAGTTCCTTGTTATCACTGTCAAGTATGAATATCGTATACCCATTACATTCAACGTTGGACGTGCTTCCTGTATAAGAAAACTGTATGGCCGGCTTTCCTGCAACGGTAATGGAGTTAATAGATGATGTCTTATAGTTTTCAAAAGAGTTGCCAAAGCCTTTAACCAACTCGTCCTGCCCGGATGTTAAATCAGATGCTGTTGATGACTGCTTCTGAAGCAAAAGCATCGCCGTGGCGCTTCCTGTTTCCGCATAATACCTTTTTGCATCATCAGAGTATACTTTGCTGTCTTTTTGCCAATAGCTTGGGAGTGAGAAAGAAAACCCGCCCATGGTGTCCACGACATTTGTAGAGTCGTTGAACCCATTTTTATCCTGTGCTGCAGTCGATACCGCACTGACGCTTTCTGCGGTACTTGCATTACTTATGATAGAATCGTTTGAGGTTGATTTTGAACTTGCAGTTTGCTTACTAGTACCACAAGCAGACAATGATATAATTGCGGCCACGCACACCAAAGAAAGCATACACCTTTTTTTCATATGTTCCCCTCCCTATGAAATGGTTTCGAATCTTATATGATCCGGTAAGCTTCTTTTTTAAGTATAGCATGCACCATCCGCACTTCATACGAAAAATAACGATTCATGATTTCCTGATACTATTTTTGGCCAGCAAATGGGTAATTTTGAAATTTGTGCAATTTGCCAGTATACGAACAAATGTTCGAGTGATAGAATTTAGCCATAACCGGACCGGATGACGCCATGGTGTGTGTTTCATCCGGCAGAAAGGGAGAGTATGGAGGGTGATGACAGACTGACTTTCGGAGAATATCTGAAAGCAAAGAGGCTGGAAAGGCACAAGACCCTGTGCGAAACAGCAAGAAAGATAGGAGTTACGCCGCAGTATTATTCCGACGTGGAGAAAGACAGGAGGACCGTGCTTGCAGCAGATAAGCTGGAAGCCGTTGCAGGGTTCCTGTTCCTTGATGCCGGGGAATCCGGGATGCTTTATGACCTGGCCGCAGCAGCCAGGAGAAACCGGGCAGATATTGCGGTTCCGCAGGATTTTGCCGGATATATCGTGGACAACGGGTTCGTGGCCGAGGCCTTAAGGGTTGCCCGTGATTCGGATGCCGGTGAAAAGGAATGGCAGCAGTTCATTCAGACATTGAGGGAAAAGAAAAAGAAATGATTAAATTTTCGTTTAAAGCGACCCCGACGGGAGTACCGATTATCAAGGATACAATGATTGACTCCTGCGGTGAGCAGATCATCCGCGAATTCTGTCCGGAGCTTCTTGAGAACCCGGGACAGGTACCGATTGAGGAAATTGCGGAATCCTATTTCCATCTTTCACTGGATTATGCCGACCTGTCGCAGGACGGACATATCTGGGGAAGCGTAGTCTTTTTTGATACGGACGGAAAGATTGTCTATTCGCCGGAAGATGAAGAGGCAAAGGAAATCGCGGCTAAGAGAGGCACCATTTTCATCGACAACGGGCTGACGTGGGATGAGCGGATCCGCCAGCGCTATTCGACGACGGCGCATGAATGCGGACATTGGCTCTTTCACCAGCTGTATTGGCGGCGCAGGGCGGCTGAATCCGATAAAGGGGCTGCGGTCTGCGACCGTGATGCTGATATCAGCCAGAACGGCAGAAGGGCCCTGGTTACGGACAAGGACTGGATGGAACATCAGGCGGGCTATTTCAGCGGGGCAATCCTTATGCCGAAAACTGCATTTCTTCTGGCAGCACAGGATAAAGGACTGAGGGATGCCATTGACTTCAAGCTGAAAACAGAACCGGAAGATGAACGGAACTGGGATCTTGCATGGCAGATGTCAAGGCTGTTTAATGTGTCCCGGGAAGCTGCCTATGTACGGATCCAGGAGCTGGGCTGCAGCATGGGGCCGGGAATGTCGTTTGAGGAACTTCGCAGGAAGAGGATGGAATATCTTCAGCTTCAGAAAGAAATAAGGGACAAGAAGGATGCACGCAGGAAGAAGCCCAGGGTGAATCAGGAATAAGGTGCATTTTTTTATCCTGGTCATCACCTGTTCGGCTGATGATACAAGGATGCTTTGGATAAGAACAGCATATGAAGACTGAATCGGCAGGAAGATGCTTGGAGGGAAAAGCATTGATCAAAAAAGAAATCAGAAATTCCAGCAGCGAGAAGAAAGTAAAGCCAAGACTGTTCGACGTTGTCATTGATCACGGTCAGGTCTACTTTGAAGTAAAGAATACGAAAACGAAAGTAATTGAGAAAGCCAGGATGGAAGACATCATGAGGCAGATCGAAGAAGCAAGACGGGAAGATCAGCAGCAGGAATGAAGAAATATAACTGAAGACAGTACTACCGAGCTTTGACCCGTTTATCGAGGTACGAAATGCCGGAGTTATCCGTGAAGCCAAAAGGCTTCCGGGTGGCTCCGGCTTTTTTTACGGCATCAGCCCGCCGATGAGAGGCTGAAAAAATCACTGGTCTAAGTGCGCAATTAGGCAGGGATACACAGAATTTTCCGGACCGCTTCAGACGGTTTCCGGAAGAGGATGGGCAGCCCTTCCTTCGTGCGCACTTTCTGCACCCCGGAACAGCCTTCCGTGTACCCTTACCAATTCCGCCTTAGCGGAAAGGACCGGAAATGAAGGTAAGGAAGACGATGTATGCGGAGAGGAAGAACTATACCTATGAATTTGCCGATGGCGAAAGAAATACAATCATGCCTGGTGAAATGCAGGACGGAACGGTCATTACTGAAGAACTGATTCATCTGCTTCACTGCTGTGATGACGCGGAAGTATATAACAACCTGAAAAATGCACACCCGCCGCTTTCGGTGGAGGAAAAGGCGTACCACAAGGCACACCCTGATGAATCCGTCACAAAATGGAATTATTCGTTCAGCTTCCTGACAGAAAAAGGGGATATGGAAGATAAGAGCCGTGTCCTTTACCAAGCTTCGCTCAGCTATGAAACCGGGTCCGCGCTTTCCGAACGGATGACGGAAATGCTGGAGGAAATGACGGAACTGCAGCGGATGGCATTTCAGCTGACGGAAATAGACGGGTGCAGCTTCCGGGAGGCAGCCATATTCATGAAATGCTCTGCCCCGAATGTCAAAAAGCATCATGACAGGGCTATCCGATATATCCGTGAACATTTTTTTGAAAATTCTTCACAGGGAGGTTAACACAGCCCGCTTTTTTTCGCCTGAGGTTCAGAGGGAGGAAATGACTCCCCAAAATCGAAAGGACAGAGAAAAATGAAAAGTATTTATGTTTGCACCGATTACAAAGGATATGGAAAAAGGAAAAAGAACGAAACAAAACTGTGCTGTGAACTGGCTGCGCTTTCGGGATATCTGCCGATCAATCCGCATCTCTTCATGACGCGCTATCTCCATTATGAGAACGACATGGAAAATGAACTTGTCGGCGAATCTGTTTTGGAATGGCTCACTCTCAGCGACGAACTGTGGGTAATCGGTTTCAAAATTACGGATGAAAAGGAAGTTCTGATAAAGAATGCCCTGGAAGAAGGGATGCCGATCAGATTCTTTGATCCCAGTCTGCATGAGATGAATTCCCACAGCCACCCGACAGGTGCTCCGTTTTCCGAAGAACTCAGAAAATGCATGGAATACACGGAGAAACAGGGATGAGAGCGGTATTGAAGCGCGGTGACCGCGTATCCTATTCATTCGACGGATCGAAATGGGAGGACGGGATATTCGAAAAAGAATATCCTGCCTTCTATCTCATAAAGCATCAGGAGACTTCCTGGGAATATATGGTCTGCATCAACAAAGGAGCATTGATCTGCGGGGACCATATGCTGGAAGTGAAAAGAGGAAAACGATGCAGGCAGATCCGGTGCAGGAGTCTCTGGATGGAAATCTTTTATGAAAATGGCTGAGGAGAGAGCAATGACGAAAGAACGTTTGAAACTGAATTTGAAAGATGCCGATGAAATATACAGCCAGATTTCTGCTGAACGCCGCCGGCTGATGCGTGAAATGGAGCGTGAAAAGACACAGGAAGAGGAAATCCGGACATTTTCTGTTTCCCACAGATCACCGGACGGGATGCCCCGTTCGGCAGGCAGCGGCCAGGATAAATTCATTTCCATCCTGGAAAAGAGCAGAAAGGCTTCAGAAGAGAGAATACGGGAAATAAAAAGACAGATATATGAGGTGGAAACAAGAGAAATCGAGATGCAGCATACTTTTGATGCTTTGCATGGGCTTTCCGGAAAGGATTATGACGTCCTGAACGAAGTCTATGTAAATGGAAAAGGCGTCAAATACCTCTGGAACGGATGCAGCAATGGTTCTGCCTGCCGGCGGATCCAGAAGGCGCTTTCACATATGCTGAACATTTATCGATCAATGTTTCCGGACGGATAAAGGAGGATGCGATGGAATATCCGAAGAAAATCATGAATATGAAGGAACTGATGAAACTTGGCTATACGGAACGCTATCTGTACCGTATTTTCTGTACCAGAGGTCAGACATGCGCTTTCCGGCTCAATCCTCTCAATCCGCGGAGCCGGATCCTGTTCGATACGGACGAGTTGGAGAAGATGAAAGAGCGGGAAATCCGTGCCCAGCAGAAGGGCATGCATCTGCGGGATTCGCATGCCTGAAGCGGACAGGCCTGAGAGGATGGCAGCATGGGTGACAACAAGAAGTATTATTATCTGAAAATCAAAGAAGATTTCTTTGACAGCAATGAGATGATCATTTTGGAGAATATGCCGGACGGCTATAAGTATTCGAATATCCTCCTGAAAATGTACCTGCGCAGTCTCAAGGGCGACGGCCTTCTGATGGTGAATGATACGATTCCCTTTAATGCACAGATGCTCGCTGCCGTTACCAGGCATTCGGCCGGAGACATTGAAAGGGCGATACGCATCTTTAAAGAGCTTGGTCTGGTCGATGTATTTGAGAATGGAGCAATCAATATGAACTATATTCAGAAATATATCGGCCGGTCGAGTACGGAGGCTGAGCGGATGAAGGAATCGCGATTGCGGAGAAAACTGGCGGCGGAAAAGACAAAAGGCATTGAGACACAGTCTGAAGATAAAGGAACGGATTTGGAGAAGACAGTAGATGCACAGAAAGAGCCTGAATCGGAAGCTGATCAGACCAAGTACACGCTTGGGAAGGAAAATCTCAGCTGTGAAGCATATGCTCGGCTTATTGGTAAATATTCACGGAAAATTGTCGACAGCATGATAGAGAAAATTATGACACATCCTTATCTGAACTGTCTCAATGAGGAAACCATATCTGAATGGTGTGCCGGCAGCCGGAAATGGCAGGAAAAAATGCAAAAGAAGAAAGGAGGGTTTTTCGACTTTGAACAGCGTGAATATGATTACGATGAGCTGGAGAAGAAACTTCTCAACAGTCAGGATTTGTGACTGCTTCCCTTTTTCTTCAGTGCCATCAGCATGGCATAGGCTGTAAGGATGTCATCGTGGTTGGCATTTTTTACGGCAGAATATAACTGAAAGAGATCCTTGTTGTTCAGGATGGTATTGCCGATATCCAGCGCCCTTTCCGGGGCGCTTTTTTTTGATATTGTTGAAGTTTTAGGTGTGCTGCTGTCCCAGTCAAGCAGGTAAGAAGGGCTGCATCCAAGGGCTTCGGCGACAAGGCGGACCTTTTTCAGAGACAGTTCTTCTGCCTCTTCCATCTTGGTAACGGAAGAACGGTGTTTGTAGCCCATTTTCGTGGCCAGTTCTTCCTGGGTAAGGCCGAGTTCTTCACGTTTCTTCCTGATTCTTTCACCGATAGTCATGGCAGCACCTCTTTTTTACGATGATAGCACTTGGTGACAAAAATGGCAACAGAGGAGAAAGCCGAGTTTTATGAAAATATATTTATATTTTTAAAGACAGTTGTTGTATTTGATGGTTATTTCAAACAAATGGTCAAATGGGCGAAATGGGAAATGGGTCAAATGGGTGGCCAAATGAAAATGGTTTGCTGTATTGTATGTAAAAAAAATTTTAGCCAACTATCATAGAACTGATAAATTATCAGTTATTTTCATATGGGTATGTTATAATTCTATTATTGAAATACCTGCTGTTATTTAGTATATCCACATTGCTTAGAATTCTTTCTAAAAAGATAATTCAATATAAATATAATGATTTAATAGATGCTTGAACATAATTGTCATTATTAAGTGGAGAAGTTAAAATGCTTAATTCAATAGAAATATGCGCTGGCGCTGGGGGACAGGCTCTTGGACTGGCTATGGCAGGATTTCACCACGTTGCACTTATTGAGTATGAACAAGAATATTGTGATGTTTTAAAAAGAAATAGACCAGAATGGAATGTTATTTGCTGTGACATTAAGAACTTTTCTGGCCTGAAATATCGAAATAGAATAGATTTATTGGCAGGTGGAGTTCCGTGTCCGCCTTTCTCTGTTGCCGGTAAACAAATGGGCAATTCTGACGAAAGAGACTTATTTCCAGAAGCATTACGACTGATAGAGGAAATAAATCCGAGAGCTGTAATGCTTGAAAATGTAAGAGGTTTTTTAGATCCGGTTTTTGATGAGTATCGAAATTCAATACTATTAAAAATTGCATCATTAGGATATAAAACCCAAATCAAACTATTGAACGCAAATGACTATGGCGTGCCGCAGTTACGCCCACGTATTGTTATCGTAGCAATTAGAAATGATATTAAGAAAAAATTTAGTTATCCTGTAGAAAACAAGGATAAAACGAAAACTGTTGGAGAAACACTTGCGGACCTTATGCATGATAGAAAGTGGGAAGGAGCCTCGACATGGGCAAAAGGAGCAAATGCTATAGCCCCGACGATTGTTGGGGGATCAAAAAAACACGGCGGCCCGGATTTAGGTCCTGTTCGTGCTAGGAAAGCATGGGCTATGTTAGGCGTTGATGGATCAGGTGTTGCCAATGAAGCACCAGATCAGGGATTTATAGGAATCCCAAAGCTAACACCTAGAATGATTGCAAGAATACAGGGATTTCCTGATGAATGGATATTTGGAAAGAAAAAAACAGCAGCCTGTCGTATGATAGGAAATGCTTTTCCGCCACCAGTTGCCGAAGCGGTTGGAAAAGAAATTAGAAAGGTGTTGGAAGATGGAATCGCTGATTGCTGAAGCCCGTATTAGATATCATAAAAGATTGTTAGACAGTGGCGTTCTTACAATTGATAAAAGGGGAATACCTAGCAATGCAGATTCGTCATCTAAGTTATCGATCGCGATTGCAAAAGGTATTGCTGATCAATTGATGGCAGCGACGCATGAAAAGGCAGTTGGGCAAACATCGGGAGCAAAGTTTGAGCAGCTTAATATGCAGTTTTTGAGCGAAACATTTCCATTTCTTCAGAATTTAAGACCAGGGAAATGGCACATTGAAAAGCTGGGCAATAGAAATGCAATTAAAACAAGCAGCTTTGCACAATATGAACATTTGGAGTATTTAAACCGACTAGTAGAGTATGATGCAAAACTGGCAGCCAGCATGGGCAATGATTATATGGTTGCGCCTGATGTTGTTATATACCGTGATACAGAAACGGATGATGAAATAAATAGTAGCAAGGGGATTGTAGATGATGGTGTTTGCACTTTGACTGATATCAGAGAAAAAAATGGTGGTAAACCGATATTACATGCATCTGTTTCAGCGAAATGGACTATGAGAAGTGATCGGGCTCAAAATAGTAGAACTGAAGCCTTGGGACTTATTAGAAATCGCAAAGGCCATTTGCCACATATAGTGGTAGTTACTGGTGAACCGTTACCGGGCCGTCTTGCTTCTTTGGCCTTGGGAACAGGTGATATAGACTGCATGTATCATTTTGCTCTATATGAGTTGATTAATTCAGTAAAGGCTACTGGTGCAGAAGATTCAATTGAGATGCTAGACGTGCTTATTAATGGAAAGAGATTAAAAGATATCAGCGATTTACCGCTTGATTTGGCTGTTTAATGACTTTTTGAACCGGAAAGACGGAAAATCAATCGGTTAAATAAATTGGGACCCAATTGGTCGATAATTCACTTTGTGTAATTTGCTTTACGGCCAAATGGATTTGAAAATGGGTATTTGCTGGCATAAATAATAGCCAGCTAAGGCGAGCAGCAGAGCAATCTTTGACAATTCATTGCCATTGTAATATTGGCAATGTTATAATAATGATATAACTTTATAAATAGTAAAACTACCGAAAGATAGTGACACAAAACTATAGGGCCTCATGAGGGTGGCAGCCAGTTGCATAGGATTAAGCCCTGTTATGCAGGGCTTTTATTGTGTGAGGATAAAATGGATGTATTAACAAGACAACAGCGATCTGCGAATATGAAAAAAATCCATGGAAAAGACACCGAAATAGAAGTGAAACTGCGAAAGGCATTATGGAATAAAGGCTATAGATACAGAAAAAATTACGATAAACTTTCAGGAAAGCCGGACATAGTTTTTTTAAAATACAAGATAGTTGTCTTTTGCGATGGTGAATTTTTTCATGGCTATAACTGGTATCAATTAAAAAAGAAATTGCAGAGGTCAGATAACGGACCGTACTGGATAAATAAAATTGGCTTAAATAGAGAACATGATAAAAAAGTGAATCAAGAATTGGAAGCTGAAGGATGGCATGTGATTAGATTCTGGGGAAACTCGATATTGAATGATACAGAGGGGTGTGTTCATTCAATTGAAGAAATTATTTTTGAACAAAAAATGACGGAGTAAAAACTAGAAATGAATCAAATGAGGAAAGTATTTTACATAGATCTATTTGCAGGTGCGGGAGGCTTGTCAGAAGGCTTTTCGGCGTGTGGCTATACTCCAATTGCTCATGTCGAAATGAACAATGATGCCTGTTCAACATTAAGAACGAGAGCTTGTTTTTATTATTTAAAAGATAACAATCGTATTGAAGAATATTATGATTATTTAAAAGGAAAAATCACAAGAGAGGAGCTATATAAACGAGTTCCGGAATGGATAATTGATTCTGTCATTAATAAGACCTTGTGCAGAGAATCTATGCCATCTGTTTATGAAATGATTAATAGAAGTATGGATGAGAACCACTGCAATAAAGTAGATATTCTTCTTGGAGGTCCACCCTGCCAGGCATATTCGCTGGTAGGAAGGGCAAGAAAAGATATGGGGAAAGACTCACGCAACACTTTATATAAGCTTTATCTACAGGTGCTCGAAAAATATCAACCCAAAATGTTTGTTTTTGAAAATGTTCCTGGAATTCTTACAGCCGGTGGGGGAAAGTATTTTAAAGATATTCTTAAACAGTTTAAGAATGCCGGTTATCTTGTAGAAGTAAACAGAGTGAATGCTTCGGATTTTGGAGTTCTTCAGAATCGTAGAAGAATTATTTTGATTGGGATAAAGAAGAACTCTGGATTTCAACCTCCAAAACTGCATGCTTATGAAACCAAGTATACAGTAAACAATCTACTCGAGGATCTGCCAGATCTGATTCCAGGAGAGAGCTCAAGCCATTATAAGAAAAACAAAATTGGAAAGTATCTGCTAGAGGCAGGTATTCGAAGTGATAAAGATGTTTTAACTTGGCATGTTACAAGACCAAATCTTGAGCGAGACAGAGAAATATACCGAATAGCGATAAAGAGATGGAATGACGGACATAAACGCTTGAAGTATGATGAGCTTCCTGAAAATTTAACAACACATAAGAACAAATCATGTTTTTCAGACAGGTTCAAGGTGGTTGAGGGTGATTTGCCAGCATGCCATACTATGATGGCTCATATTTCAAAGGATGGCCATTACTATATACATCCGGATATTAATCAAGCGAGGTCTTTATCCGTTCGAGAGGCTGCAAGAATTCAAAGCTTTCCAGATAATTTCTTTTTTGAAGGATCAAGAACATCCGCATTTATGCAAATAGGAAATGCTGTACCGCCGCTATTATCACGTGCAATAGCAATAGAAATCAAAAAGCAGTTTGAAAGGAAACTTTAATGAAAAAAGATGATTCTCTGGTTGCTTTTTATGAGGGAATACAAGAAGAGATTCAGGCAATATCACAAAATGATACATCTGGATGGAACCTAGAGGATTTTTTAACGGAAATTGTGCTTGAATATTTGGAAGAGGCAGGTGAAGTTGCTGATCCAGTTATATGCCCATACAGGGCAACTGGACTTCAGCTTAATGCTTACGCTATTTCAGATGAATGTGAATCGGTTGATTTGTTTGTCTCTATCTATACGGATGAAAAAACTCCTAAATCGGTTTCACAAACTGATGTAGATGCGGCTTTAAAGCGTGCAATCCAACTGTATCATAAAGCAACAAACGATTTGCACAAATCATTTGAAAAAGATAATGATACGTATGAATTCGCTATAACATTATCGAAAAATAAAGAGAGAATCAACAGAGTAAGGATATGCGCCATAACTAATGGAATGGTTAAGCCTTTACATCTGAACGATATTAAAATAGGAAATGCAGATGTTTCGTTTTCAATCTGGGATATAGAAAGATTGTATAAGTGCATAGTTTCAGGAAAAATGAGGGAAACAATAGAAATTGATTTTTTTGATAAATTCAATACAACTATTCCCTGCATAGAAAACTCCATGAGTGAAAAATGCAATGTTTATCTTTCTATAATAAGCGGAGATATTCTTGCAGATTTATATAATGAATATAGAGATCGATTGTTGGAAAAGAACGTGAGGTCTTTTCTCCAGGTGAAAGGCAATGTAAACAAAGGTATACAAAATACGCTTCAAAGCGAGCCTGACATGTTTTTGGCATATAATAATGGGATTTCAGTTACGGCAGAGTCAGTTGAAATTGTGCGAGACGATAACAATAAGCCGTCAATAAAGAGAATTAAGGATATGCAGATTGTTAATGGGGGCCAGACGACAGCATCAATATTTAATGCTAAGTATAACAAAAAATTGAATGCAGATTTATCAAGAGTATTCGTGCAGATGAAGCTTACGGTTATTTCTTCAGCAGAGGAAATGAACTCTATTGTTCCAAGAATATCGGAATATTCTAATACCCAAAACAAAGTACAGATGGCAGATTTTTCCGCTAACGATCCTTTTCATAGAAAAGTTGAGGAACTTTCACGCACCATATGGACTCCATCCAAGGGTGGTGATAAGCCTAAAAACTGGTTCTATGAACGTGCAAGAGGCCAGTACGCTGATATGCTTTCCAGAGAGACAACAGCAAAGCGTAGAAAAGATTTCAAAGAGAGTCATCCACTCTTTACAAAAACGGATCTGGCAAAATATGAAAATACATGGGATCAGGAACCTTACTATGTGAGTGAGGGCGCGCAAAAAAATTTCAGACATTTTACCTTGCGCTTGCAGGATAGAAAAGGATTCAAGGCGGATGAAAATTACTATTATCATTTGATTGCAAAAGCCATTATGTTTAAGAAGGCTGAAAAGATAATTTCTGGACTGGGATATGGTGGATACAGAGCCAATATTGTGACATATACATTGGCCTTTTTATCTTATAAGACTTCTCAACGAATTAATCTTGATGTTATTTGGAGGGAGCAAGCAATATCTGCGGCATTTGAAAAGGAAATTGAGTCTGTATCTAGATTTGTACAGCAGATGATAGTGAATCCTCCAAATCATGCAAATATTAGTGAGTGGTGTAAGAAAGAAAAGTGCTGGGAAGACATCCGCAATCATGATTATGAATTAGGTGATGAATTCCAGTCGGAATTAAAGGACTTATCATATTCATCACAGCCGGAAACACCTAAAAGCATACAAGATACAACAGAGGAAGAACAGAAATTAATTGATGAAGCATTACAAATATCATCACCTACTTGGTATGCCTTGTCGAAATGGGCAAAAGAAACAGGAAATTTCACAGGATGGCAACGCAGCCTAACGTTTTCAATAGGTACTATTATAGCAAGAAAACAGAAACTAACATATAAGCAGGCTTTACAGGGCTTAAAAGTTTATCGCGAATCCGTAGAAAAAGGATTCATCGCATAGGCACTATGAGGGAATATGCCCATGGAATGGAATGAATATGTTAACAGAATTATTGAAAAGAAAACTGAGCTTAATGAACTGACATTTGAGTTCGCAAACTCTAAATCCAGTATTAGTATTCCGCCTTTAATTAAAGCAAGCATTCTAATGCTGGATAAGATGCAGAGAAATCAGGGAAGGTATAATTTATTTGTACTGCCCGAAAAAACAGAATCGTTTTATGTATTTGCTATTTCAAAGCTGATACATAATATAATCAATGGGAAAATTGAAAAAACATATGATCCGAAGAAATTTATCCGGGGCGAAAAATATAAAATTGGCAATGCGGTCATTGAGTTTATCGGAATGGAAGAACGTGATTCAAAAGACTGTATTATCTTCAAGCTGGCAGACTGTGACAAGGATAGTATGCCAGCTGAACTTTTACCAATGCTTCAGCATACAAATACAAATAGAAGATTAAGTAAAACAAAACAATTTGTCTTAGCAAAAAATGAAGCGATGGCAGGACTTGATAAAATGTCGAGTATTCAATCATTATCTGAATACAAGACGCATATAGAAAGCTCATTGTTTTATGTCACTGGAATTTCAGCAACAACAGGTATGCTTGGGAGCACTAAGGTATGTGGAAAAGCAGCAGACGACCTGTTCTTGATTGGTAAAGTTGATTACGAGGGAACGATAAAAAACATAGGTAAAGGTCAAATGGCAGGAATCCCGGCCATGGTTTTATCATCTGATTTGTACTCTGTATGCAGAGCTGCTGATGCTCAACAGCCGATGCAATCAATTCTTATTGATATATCGAATGGAAATACAGTGGAGCAGCAGCTTGATTCATTAGATGAATTACGGCGATTGGGCATACCGATAACATGTATAACAGACACAGCAAATTCTTTTAACCTCAATATATACAATCAAAGAGATTTTAATATTTGGCGCTGGAATGAGTCCGTCATTACTAATCATTTAATTGGAAATACGGAAATAAAACCCAATATGGCTGTTCAGAATTGCGCTAAACATGAAATTGGTTATATAGAAGTTGATGGAAATGAGATCAGTGAGGCTATACAGCTTCTATCGATTCATAGGAAAGAATCACAGGAACTATCGCCTCAGATGATAAAAGTATGTAGCAAACTCAATACGCTGGCATTTACAGCAATTCGCAGCTTGGTTTCCTTTGATGAAATGACAAAAGAACTATACTGTATGGCTTTAGACGATTCTAAAGAGGTAATCAATTCAGAAAAGAAATATATGTCCCTTCAAATATATGAAGATTATTTGAAAGCTATTGATCGATTATATCAGATCTATGGGAATGGGATACGGCTTAATAAGATAGATGCATTAAAGAAATGGATGGCTGAAAATAAAGGGCAAAATATCTATTTGATAGCCGCTGATCAATCTGACAAAAATACAATCACAAAATATTGGGAACCTATAGCTAAAAAGAACTCATGCAACCTTTCGGTTTTCTATAAAGATGAATATATTAACAAAACTGTTTTTCTGCCGGGAGTAACTATAATTGCAGGCTGGTTTAAGAGCTCTATTATGAGAAGAATTTTATATAGCTATCATACCTTCAAATATTATGTCCTTTTATATAATTATGAAAAGAAATGGCGTAATTTCGATAGTAGACTATGGAAGAGTGCTATTAAAAACGACAACAATAAAAAGATAGTCGACAAATCTTTTAGTACCAAGAAGAATTATGTTTCTCTGCCTGCGCCGTCTTATGAAAAGACGGAACCAGTATCAGAAGAAAATGAAATGGATGATCTTTCTGCTATTGAGAGCATAATAAGCAGTAACAGGATAAAACAGTATTCTGCTGGAGGGAAAAATACTCCCATTTCGGAACTTACAGAAGTGGTCCCTGTAAGTTTTGTGGGCGATTACCTAGAACTATATAAAATGAGCCATAAGGTACTGAATGTTACAGACGCAATCCTTGGGGAAGCGGATAAAATTTCGCAGATTTTTCCGAATGAACTGCATGTTGGCGATTTCGTGGTTGAACGTGAGGCGGCCCATGATCTCATACTGGAGATTGCGGATATTATTTTACAGAAGGAAGGAAATGAAAAGAGTCGTGAGACTGCGGGGAAGTGGAGAGAAGTATTAAAAATTGAGACTTTATTTTCAACGCGGGAACAAGTATATAAAAAATTGTGTGAACATGGATGCAAAGTTAGCTATCAAGCGTTTATGTATTGGCTCGAAGATGATGGATGCATTGCACCAAAAAAAGAAAACCTAGAACATATTGCAGCAGCAATGGGAGAATCAGTATTAAACGAAAGTCTCGATGAAATTATAAATGCAGCAGCCATTGTTCGCACTGCGCATACAAAAGCAGGGAAGGTGCTCTCCATTGGATTAAAGAAAAAAATAGTAAGTTCATTATCTGAATATGGAACGATTGATCCGTTTAATATTTGGAAACCGATTTCTATCGATATTGAAGGCATTGGAACAGTTCGTGTACTGAAGATTATCGATATTGGTGAAGTGATAACAGTTGACTCCGCTGATACCAATAGACTTATAAAAGAGGAATGAAAAAATGGCTGTAATGATACCTTCGATTATTTCACCAGATATAAAAAGTACTGCCGAAAAGAGGATATTTAAATGGCTTTCCTGTGCATCCGGTACAGAAGACTGGATTGTTTTACATTCTCTGGGCATCGTCAATCATAACCACGTAATATACGGTGAGGCAGATTTTGTCGTGCTTATTCCACAATATGGAATATTTTCATTAGAAGTTAAAGGCGGCAGGGTAAAGCGAACCAATGGGATGTGGGAGTTTGAAAATAGATATAATCAGGTAACAAGAAAAAGCAAAGGGCCATTCGATCAGTCACGTGAGGAAATATTCAATATTATTGCTACATTGAAGCAAAGGCTGGACGTACAGCATGACTATTTAAAAGGCATTATGTTTGGGTATGGCGTGATGTTTCCGGATATTGGATACCAATCATCTGATGTTGACGAACGTCAGGCACAAATATTTGATATTAGAGATCAGGCAAATGTAAAAGAGTATATTGTTCGACTGGCTGATGATGCTATTGGAAGATGGCATGCTGTGTATGGACTGGATAAAAAATACTATCTGCCGACAATTGAAGATGTCAGATATCTTGCAAATATTCTTCGGGGGGATTTTGACAGGGCAGTGTCATTATGTACCAGATTAAAGAATACTGATGAAGAACTCATATCCCTTACAAGAGAACAATATGGATGTCTTGATCAGCTGGATGATAATAAAAGATGTGTGATAAAGGGCTGTGCTGGAACGGGAAAGACACTCCTTGCAGTAGAGGAAACCAAAAAAGCTGTTGCGCAGGGAAAGAAAACGGCTTTATTCTGCTTTAATTCCAATCTTGCTTCCTGGCTTCAGGATACAGTTGGAAATTTATCGGAAAATTTGAGACCATCATTTGTTGGAACATTTCATAAATACATGCTTAACGTGGCAAACGTTGACAAAATACCTTTATCAAATGAAGATGAATATTTTCAAAATACCTTACCAGAAGTTGTACGATCTATTCTTTTAAAAAGTGATGATAAATTTGATGAGATTATTATTGATGAAGCACAGGATCTGATAAAAAAAGAATACTTAAAAGTTATGGATTTGTCTTTGAAAAGGGGGCTGTCCCGAGGCGAATGGTCCATGTTTGGAGATTTTTCCATGCAGGCCATATATTCTGAAAATGTGACAGAAGACGAATTTTTGGAGCAAATAGAAGCATATTCAAGCTTTGCGCAGTATAAGCTGACTATGAACTGCAGAAATACAAAACAAATCTGTGGTGAAATTGAATTGCTGACAGGTTTTACTGCACCAAAGAAGGAATGGGCTTTGGTCGATGGGATGCCGGTGAATTACATTACTTATAGCAGCATGGATGAGGAATCCGAAAAACTCAAGACATTATTACATCAATTGGAAGAAGAAAATATACCCGCAAATAACATTACGGTTTTATCACCAAAGAAACGTGAAAAATCTGTGCTGTCATTATTTGATGAAACTGATATACCAAATTTTTCTGCTTCACAAAAAGAGAGAACAACTTTTTCAACAATACAGGCTTTTAAAGGACTGGATAATACCATAATAATTCTTACAGACATTGAAAAATACGATATGGAAAAACTGCTGTATGTTGGCTTAAGCAGAGCACGATCGGGACTGTATATTTTCGAAACGAAAGAAGCAGATCAAGAAAAGAATATGATGTGGCTAAGGAGGCATAGTAATGCCGGAAGAACGTAGACAACAGCTTTACGATTTTGTTGAAAAGGAATTTATTGGACCGGATCCTGTGGACTGGGAAGGGCTTGTGCAGGAAAACGGACAGGAGATACTTGCTATTGACCCTCCAAGTTCCAGATATATTGCAGGGGTCTTATATCCCCAGGAAACTACTGAAGCATATGTAGAAGTTAAAGAAGAGCCTGAAATAGATGAAGAACCGCGAGAAGATCAAGATGAGAACCTTATTGATAATGGATTTATCGCCGATAAATCTGAATATTTGAAAGCAGCTGAAGAATTAATTAACAGATCAAATGCATACCGGCAATCGGCAATGAGCCTTACAGTGGCAATTAAACCCAATGATACGATAACTGCCATCGTAAATGCAGGGCAATATAAAGAAATAGATTTCTTTAATGAAAAAAAACAGAAGAAAACAAAAAGGTATCTGAGAAAACCTATTAGATGGATAAACTCAGGCAGCCCTCTTGCTATGCCTGAGAGTGGTATAAAATCTTATACAATCGATGATACATCTCTACAGTTCGATATAACATATCGATATGAATATAAAAACTGTCATATTTATACGGTTACACTGGAAAATTCAAAGAAGAATAATAATTCTTCTTCAAAAGAAGAAGATAGCTATTTTCAATCTGAATTTAGAATAATTTCCAAAAACGGGTTTCAGCCACTTCCTGAGAATCAGCGCATAAACGCCGATGAAGATGACCAATCAAATAATCTTTTATATAGGAATACTCATAACTATGCAATTGGACATGGATGTGCTGCTGATTGGGAAGATGATAAAGAAAGAGTTTCTTGGATTTCTACTTCAGTATTCCCTTCATACGAGGTTAAACCTATTGTTCCATGCAAGATTGATGGTGTTTCACTGGAAATGTTGGCAATGAGTCCCTATGGAAATTCTGATGATTCAATCCGAGAACTGGAATTGATGTGTGACAAATATGGTGAATGGATAAATCAGCTTTCCAAGAAGAAAGAAAAGCTAGACGAATGCTATAAAGCAGCAGCACAAAAAAATATTGAGAGTTGTGTAAAGTGTCTTAGCAGAATGAAAAACGGGGTTAAACAACTGCGAGAAAACAAAACAATACGAACGGCATTCCAGTATATGAATCTTGCTATGTTAATGCAGCAGCTGCACTATAATCTTCCGTTGCAGACTTGGAAAGATGATGGCAGGGATGGAATTTGCCTTGAAAATCCAGTAACAGTCATGCCTGATGTTTTAAATAAAGAGACATGGTATGATGCTGCACATAAAACTTATGGCAAGTGGAGACCGTTTCAGATAGCATTCATTTTATTAAATCTCGAAGGAATGTATAACTGTAAATCACCTGAGAGAAAACTTGTAGATCTTATCTGGTTTCCAACCGGGGGTGGAAAAACAGAAGCTTATCTAGGTCTGTCAGCATACACGATATTTCTACGCCGATTAATGAAAAAAGATGATAATGGTACAGCAATCTTCATGCGATACACATTGCGTCTTTTAACGGCACAACAATATGAGAGAGCCGCTTCTATGATCTGTGCATGCGATATTATCCGTAAAGATCATGAGGATATTTTTGGAAAAAATAGAATCAGTATAGGACTATGGGTGGGGATTTCAACAACACCTAATAGAATGCAGAAGGCAGTAGAAGATTTCGATAAACTAAAATCAGGCAAAACAAATGAAAATCCATTTGTTTTGTTAAAGTGTCCATGGTGCGGTGCCCAGATGGGTATTGTACAAAGAAAAAAAGGCATAAGAGAACTCCCTGGCTATTACAAAGTACGTGGAAAGCACGGAAAGAACAGTATTATATTTAAATGCCAGAATGAAGATCACTGCGCATTCTCAAGCATAGAATATCATTTGCCATTATATATTGTTGACGAATCAATTTATGATAAAACACCAACCCTGTTGATTGGGACCGTTGATAAATTTGCCATACTGCCTTTCTTCCCAAAAGCGCAATGTTTATTTGGATATAATAATGGGGTTAAAACAAATTCACCTGATTTAATAATTCAGGATGAATTACATTTGATATCAGGACCCTTAGGCTCTATGGTTGGTCATTACGAGACACTGATTAATGAATTGTGTGCAACAAAAACATCAAGTGGGAATATTTATCCTAAAATCATAGCATCAACGGCGACAATCAGCCGTGCAAAAGAACAATGCAATGAGTTGTATGACTGTGGAAAGGAAAATGTATTTCAATTTCCACCGTCAGGTTTGGATGCAGGGGATTCTTTCTTTGCCGTGGAAGATAAAACTCAAAAGGGGAGGAAATATGTTGGCATAATGGCGACAGCATCCCCCTCAGATGATACAACGGCTATACGACTGTTTTCATCGCTTTTATACGGGGCAAAGGCGTTAGATGTTACAAATGAGAATGAACGAGATCCATATTGGACAAACATGGGATATTTTAACAGCATACGTGAACTTGGGCAGGCTGCAACATGGATCAGGGCAGATATTGATCAATACTTAGATGTTATTTATAAACGTCGATTTGAAGAGAAAAGGTATGCGTCAAGAGAAGAGTATCAGAAAAATCGACGGTATATTCATAGGGATGAGGAACTTACCAGCAGAATTAGTGGAGACAAAGTGACCGCAAGCTTAAGCAATTTATCTATTACATACCCGCCACAAAAATTTGCTGATGGGTATGGAGTGAACCACCCAATTGACATATGTCATGCAACAAATATGATTTCTGTTGGTCTTGATGTTTCGAGATTAGGGCTAATGACAGTTGCGGGGCAGCCAAAAACAACATCCGAATATATACAGGCAACAAGCCGCGTAGGGCGGGATACGAAAAACGCACCCGGCATAATCTTTGTCTTGTTGCGACCAGGAAGGCCACGCGACAGGTCTCATTATGAACATTTTAAATATTATCATTCCAGACTATATAGTCATGTAGAACCGACAAGTGTTACACCTTTTTCAGCGCCAGTGCGTCAACGAGCACTTCATGCGATAATGATTGCTTTATTGAGAATGGAAGAAGATGATACTTTTAATCAGGATCCACCAAATATACCAAATGCTGTTATTGTTGATTATATGATAAAAGTGATTGAAGATCGGGTCAGAGATGTTGACCCGGAAGAATTGGACGATACGATTAAAGAAATGCAGTTCATTCTTCAGGAGTGGGAAGACTGGCACCCACAAAAATGGGAACCTGAATATAATAGGGATGGTTCCTATGGAGACAGGGTGCCATTGATATTCTCGGCGGGACGCCAAAGAAATGTCGTATGGGGTAATCGGGGATTTGAAACCCCGACATCCATGAGAAGTGTTGATGCAATATGCGAAGCAGAAGCAATTGCTAACCGTTATTCAGACGTGGAGGATTAAAGATGTCTAGAACAGAACGACCTATGCGAAGAAGTGCATTAATTGGACCTTGGGGAGTGGGGGCAATTGTACCATTTCCAAATGATGAGTCTCTAATGATTGCTGGTCTGGATATGTGGAGATACAATGATCCAAGTCCTTTTGTGATCAAAGACGAAAGACTGCAAAAACGCATAGGTGTTAGTGAACTTAGATGGCCGCCGGATTATCGTGAACTTAACGCAGATTCAAAGAATGCGTTTTTAAAAATACCTACAGTAAGATTTCCAACATGGTATTATTGTCCGTTTTGTGGAAGTATGCGAAAAACCTCTCTTTATGAGGCTCAGCCTGAATGCGATTGCTACCCGTGGGAAAATGGTAGAAAATGTGACCCCAAAAAACGCAGAAAAAAAATGATACCTGAAAGGTTTATTGTTGTTTGTCCAGAGGGCCATATAGATGATTTCCCTATAGCAGAATGGCTTCACCAGGATTCTGGCCATAAATATGACCCTGATACATGCCATATAAGAAGAAGCACCGGTGGCAGTTCTTCTTCCTTGACAGGCGTGACTTATGAATGTACCTGTGGTGCAAAAAAATCACTTGCTGGTGCCACGACTCCGGGAGCATTAAATAAAAGAATCGGTTACAAATGCAAAGGTAGCAAACCGTGGCTAGGAATTACTGCTGATAGTTCGGATCAATGTGGTGAAACGGATGTCAAAGTGCTGTTACGGGGTGCGACAAATGTATGGTTTGCTGATACCAGAAGTTCAATCCGGATTCCAACTGATGACGAAGAGATCAATAAGAAGATAAAGGCAGTAGTAGATGAGTTCAGTGATCAAATAATTAGCAACAGGGTTGATGGCAAACTGAATCGTGACTTAATTAATTCATTGGCTATATTGAAATCGGTAAATGCAGATTTGCTTTATAGTGCTTTTCAGAAAAGATGTGATGGAATTGAAGCCGATGACAGTATAACCGAGGACATTTCCGAAGATGAGTACCGTGTTGCAGAATACAAAGTATTGATTAAAGATAGCGGAAGTGCGGGATCGGATTTCCATTCCATAAATATTCCGATATTCAAATATAACCAAGTAATTCACAGATACTTCAAAAGTATTTCGCTTGTCCCACAGCTTAAGGAAACAAGGGCGTTTATTGGCTTTTCGAGACTGGAGCCAAACAGTAAACCGATTGAAGAAGAAAAAAAATCATTGCGACTGGGCAATGAAGACTGGGTTCCTGCCATTGAAGTATATGGGGAGGGAATCTTCTTTGAGTTTAATCATGAATGGATGAGCCAATGGTCGCAGATAAAAAATGTTCAGAACCGTTTGCTGCCTTTAAGAAAAGCGCTTAAAAATTCTTTTTTAGGGGAGGGACTTGATGGAGAATTATGTCCTGAATATCTTCTGATACATACATTTGCGCATCTAATCATTAATCAGCTAAGCTATGAGTGTGGTTATGGAAGCTCCTCTATTCGGGAGAGGATATATTGTGAAAAGACGGGTAATAAACTTGGCATGAATGGTGTGCTTATTTATACTGCATCAGGTGATTCAGAAGGATCTCTTGGAGGACTGGTACGTCAGGGGAAGCCGGGGAGGTTGGAGGACACCATAGTTCATGCGATACAAAATGCCGAATGGTGTGCTTCTGATCCTATATGCATTCAATCACTTGGACAGGGACCAGAATCGTGCAATTTGGCAGCATGCCATAACTGTGCGTTATTGCCAGAAACATGTTGTGAAAATGGTAATAGACTTTTGGATAGGGGAGTTATTATAGGGACACTTGATAATCCTGATATAGGATATTTTAAAGAGCTGAAAAAACGAGGATAGACTAATGATAATTGTCTTATCTCAAAAAATAGATACTGAATCAGCATATAAAGATGACTTGTTTAATGTATATCATTATCCTTCCAGATATCGTAATCAAATAAAGGAGGGGGATACATTTCTCTATTATCAAGGAAACCGCTATGAAAAAGCTCAAAGATACTATTTTGGTACTGGAATTATTGGCAAGATCATTAAAAATGATGAAGATAATTACTATGCTAGGCTAATTAATTGTAAGTCGTTTGAAGCAAAACCATCAATATATCTGCCAGATGGTGGTTATATTGAATCATTAGATTATGATGAAATCAGACAAAGAGAAAATCCGCCTTGGCAAAGTTCGATCCGACCGATTACTGAAAAAGCATATAGATATGTTTTGAGCCATGCCGGAAAATTGTTACCAGCAGGAAAAAATGAAGAGATATCAAGATTACGAGAACAACTTAAAGGAGCAGTAAGAAACTATTATCTAAAGGATTCAGAGGAAGCAATCGTGGAAGTAAATAAGATATCAGATGAAATAATTAAATGTATTGGAATACAGGGACATAAATCATAATGGCATGATTGGTGAAACTGTAATCAATATTTTCTATTGTTTTCATCTTGATTGGTTATTAGTTGTTACTAGACAATTATTATAAATAGAGATTTTTGATGATGAGGACAGGAATAAGTGGAAATTGATAACCAATTAAAACTTGATGAATTTATTGAAAAAAGCGAGTATGAAAATCCGCTTCATGTTATTATGAACGGAAAAAGTGTGAAAATGAGTTATGAAGAAATCTTTGACCCAAAGCGCTATTTTGAAATCAAATGTGTGACATTTGTTTCCTCTCCTCGTTTTTTCTTCGATTGTGTTAAGGATTTTAAACACGCAGAAATAATACTCGGAATTGCAGATGGAGATGTAAAAAGAGGATTTGCTGAGGGGATTGGGAATATTTTACTCAGTAAAGGCATCGATTTCTTTAATAGTCTTCCGGATGAGGGAAAACAGCGGGTTTCAGATGGCAATATTAAGATTCTGTATGCGTGTCCTGGATATGTTTACCACTCAAAGATTTACATATTGTCAGGAGAAAATGGAACAAGGGTGGTCACGGGTTCTGTGAACTTCACGCAGAGTGCTTTTTCGGATAGGATTGCACAATACGAGGAAGCAATCATTTTCGACGCTGTGGAAATTGTTTCTGCATACGAAAAAAGGTATGCTTTTTTACATCAAAATTCCGTTGACTTTATTCCGGAAGAAATCAAGAAAAAGTTTAAATCAGGAGAAATCTTTGTCATAGACAAAGATGCCATCATGGATGGCATGCTGGAGAAACTATCTGATAAACCGACCAAGCTGGTGATTGAAGACGGGCTGGAGGATATCATAAGCGAGGAACCAAGTGATGATATTCGGAATGTCGCTTATGAAACATTGAAGTCCGCATCTACCATTAAAGCAGGAAAACGGATTGTTAAATCTCCGTCACAGCTTAAGCTGACTGCAGGCTTGAAGACAATTGTATACGGAAAACAGGAAAATCTCGGAGATAAAAAAAGATATGAATTGCTTCTTTCAGAAGAAAGAATATTCTTTCGAGATCCTGTGAGAGTCCAGATTGCAAAAGAACTGAAGGTTGAAGACTTCGGTATAGAGGGACTCAGAAAGGCTCTTGAGAATCTGGATCATTTCATCCGTCCGTATATTGAAGGAACTTATGCAAAAGACCAAAAGAATGCATCACGTGTTTATGAGGCTATATTATATGCACTTTCCTCGACTTTTATATGGAGGATGAGGAAAGAAATGATTGAAGCAAAACTTGAACCAGACAGCATACCACTTTTCTGTATTGTGGAGGGTGCTGCGTATTCAGGCAAGACTTCTCTTATGAAGTATATTTCTCTGCTTCTTTCGGGAAATCAGGATAATATCGAACAATATGCGGATTATATCAGAAAGAATACATACATTGAAGCCCTTATGCGGGAAGAAAATGTATTCCCCATCATTGTAAATGAAGCATCTCAGGATTTTTTTACGGCACGCCATAACTCATCATGGACAAAAAAGATAGGAAATACACTTGACGGTTGTGGACCGGCATATATCTGTTCGATGAATTTGAATACAAAGTTTTCCGCTGACTTGGAGAGGCGTGTTTACGATATACGCATTACGGATGCGTTTATTAGAGATAACGAGGTGGAATCAGACAGGATTCGAACAGAAGTATTTGAATCTGCAAACCAGTGCCTGCTTACTTATGTTCATAAAAAAGCGATGGATGCCATCCAAAGCGGGAAAAGGCTTTTTGCTGGAAATGTAGACTTCCTGCGTATTACACGTGATATTATGCTTGAATTGTATGAGGAGTCGGGTGTTCCAGTACCTGAATATTTTCCACATAAGATTCATAATTCAATCCGTGAGCAAATGTATAATGACTGGAAGAACGAATTCTTGTTGAATGGATCTGCATTTACATATGATTTTTCGAACAATCTTGTACGTGTGAATCTTGAAGCTAAAGATAGAAGGGTACGAACTAATCTTTTAAATTCCATTCCAGGGGACATGAAGAGTAGTAGATCGAATGCGACTGTTGCAGTAATGGAAATGGATAAATTTTTTACATGGATTGAAGAAGATAAGCCGAAAGAAAAGAAAGGCTGGTTCAGCTTCTTAAAATGAAAGATATGAACTTTTGATATAAAAGCAAATGGGTACAAAAAGCGGAGGCAAAAGATGCGCGCTAGAAAAATCGAGAATGTGAATAAGAAAGGTCGTTTGCTTTACATGCTGAAGCTTCTATATGAGAATACGGACGATCAGCATGTAATGTCGACAAATGAAATCATCGATTGGTTCGCGAAGCGCGGCTTGTCGGTTCATCGCAAGACGGTGAAGGATGATGTCGATACACTAGTGCAGGCAGGTTATGATATAGAAACAGTGCACACCAATCACAGTTCATTCTATTTTGGAGATCGTGAATTTGAACTTCCAGAACTGAAACTTCTGATTGATGCGGTTATGTCTTCAAGATTTATCACGGATGAGAAGAGCCGAAAAATGATTCGAAAGCTTACTAAACTTACGAGTAAATATCAGTCTTCGGAACTGGTGCGTCATCTTTATCCGGCTGGCCGGGTGAAGCCGAACAATGAGAAGATTTATTATGTCGTAAACAGTATCACGGATGCCATCAACGCGAAAAAGAAAATACAGTTTAATTATACTGAATACACACCTGATAAGAAAAAGGTGTTTCGCCATGGCGGAGAAGTATATGTGAATAGTCCATATGCACTATTCTGGAGTAATGACTTCTATTATCTTATTGGATATTCAGAGAAGCATGGAGGCATTATTCAATTTCGTGTGGATCGGATGGTCAATACAGAAATCCTGAATGAGGATGCTGTGCTGGCACCTGAAGGATTTGATGCTGCTGAATATGGGAAGAAATTCTTCGAGATGTTCTGTGGAGATGAAGTTACAGTGACATTGGAATGTGAAAATGCACTGATGAAAACGATCATCGATAAGTTTGGGGAAGACGTTGAGACAAAGAAGTCCGGGCCGGATAAATTCCGCGCGAAGGTAAAGGTGGCTGCAAGCCCTGTATTCTATGGCTGGATATTCCAGTTTGGCGGGCAGATCCGGATTGTTTCGCCGGTTTCTGTAAAAAAGAAGTATCAGAAGATGCTGCAGGACGCCGCAGAAGATTAAATGGAAGCAGGAAGATACATATGATAGATAAAAATGCGGTATATAAAGTCGAAAAGTATCTTCGTGAAAAAGGTGTTTTAGATGACAGCTTTGGTGGATTGAAGATGCAGCTTAGAAAAGAGGGAAAAAGATTTTCCTTTGAGGAACATCTTCAAGGCCTTATTTATTCTCAGATGTCAGCGCAGGCAGTTTGGGCAAATATTGAACGTCATTTCAAGCAGATTGATGAGCTGTTTTTCCATTATAATATCCACGAAATCAATGGCAGGGATGGCAGTTATTTCTCAAAGGGAATCATAAGCATAGGATGCGGAAGCAGGCTGACGAATAAGCAGATGGTTGTTCTCCATAAAAACATTGAGATAATGCTAAGCATAGTTGCTGATTATGGAAGCATGGATGACTTCGTGACATCAGCTCCTGCGCAGCAGATTGTCAGAAAGTTATCTGACAGCCAATCCAAATATAAACTGCATCAGGTGGGTCCGGCACTTGCATGGGAATATATCCGGAATGTAGGCATAGATGGTGCGAAACCTGATCTGCATATGAAAAGGATATTCGGAAGCAGCAGACTTGGCTGTTCGAAACATGAAAGTGCTTCAGATGAAGAAATTTTTACGACTGTAAAGAGACTTTCTGAAGAGACCGGATATTTTATGGCTCAGATTGATTACATTCTCTGGTGCTTCTGTGCTAAAGGTCAGGGAGAAATTTGTACGGCAGAACCGCATTGCGGACAGTGTCCTATCAGGGATTGCTGTAGCAAGATGGTAAATTTATCAGGGGTGAAAGATGCAGATTTTAGAAATGAAACGGAAAAATCATCTTCTTCGGGTAAAAGTGTAAGAGATAGTGAAAGAAAAGTAGAGAAGGAAAATCATTATCTAAAAAAGAAGGGGTATGGCGGTTTATTCAGAGATCAGTATTTTGATGAATATCTTGATTTCCTAAGAAATTACAGCGATAAGAAAAGAATATCAGAAGGAAAAAATATACTGTCAGATGCAACGATTAAGACAAGTGCAACGGATACATTTTTTCTGGAAAAACATGAAGATAAAAACTTCGGATACTGGTTCCAAAATGATCAAACGATGAAAGAGGCAGAAAATTGTCTGTCCAAACATCTTGCTGGCAGAAAAAAACCGCAGAACGATTTGAAGTATTATTTGGAGGACATGATTGCATTCAGGGAGTTTCTGAAGGATAGAGATAAATGATACAGACAGTATTGAGGGGATACGATGTCTAAAGGTCTGATTGACAAGCTTCTTGATGAGATTTTTGATGCCAACTGGGTCGGTCGTCGCGGAGAGAAGCTGACGGAACGCGAACTGAATCTTGTGAAACTCTTTGGACGCAGCGGCAAAGTGCTGCGTAATCTGTATGTGCCGAAGGCGAATGGAGAGACTTCCGAGATTGATGTCGTGTTCATTTGCCAAAAGGGGATTTTTGTTATTGAAAGCAAGAATTATTCCGGCTGGGTTTTTGGGGATGAAAAGTCAGCCTATTGGACGGTGATGCTGCCGAACCGGGAAAAGAACAGATTCTACAATCCGATCCTGCAGAACCGTACGCATTTGAAATGGCTCGGACAATATCTTGATGGCAAAGTCCCGCTCTTTTCCATTGTTGTATTTTCCGAAAGATGTGAATTGAAGAAGGTTACAGTAGAAAGTTCGGATATACATGTCATCAAAAGGGACAGACTTTACGCGACTGTCCGGGACATCTGGGATGAATCGGATGACGTCCTAGATGAGAATGAGGTGGCAGCGGTCTGCGAAAAGCTTGAGAGACTGACGCATGCGGATCAGGCGTTAAAAGAGCAGCATATTGAAGACATCAATGAAAAATATAAGAAGCCGGCACAGAGCGTGACGCAAAAACCAACTGTGGTATCGTCGGCACCTGAAAATAGTGAAATACTGGATCCGCTGGTCTGCCCGAAGTGCGGCGGAAAGCTTATCTTAAGGACAGCAAGACAGGGAACAAATGCCGGAAGAAAATTTTATGGCTGCAGTAATTATCCCAAATGCAGATATACGCGTAATGCGGAGGAAACAGAATGAGAAAGCTGGAATTAAAGCGGTTCTATCGCCATTTTGAGGAGATGCCATGTTGGGAAAAGGTGCGCCAAGCCCGGTAGATCTTGACAATATGGGTTTTGGGGATGGAGGGGGCGGCGGATGCTGCTTCCCTGGTTGTCTTATATCCTTAATCCTGATGCCGGTATTCCTGCTTGGGGGATTTATCAGAAAAGGCTTGAAGGCAGTCAAAAAGAAATGAGGATTATGCCGCAGGAACAGGAGGTGAATCATGCATAAGGTTCGAATTACCGTGATGCGTAAAGCTTCCTATTCGGATCTTTCTGCTAAATATGAGAATCCGATTCCCCATGCCTGCGATTTGCAGGAGGGCCAGGTCTTTCTGTCGGAAGGCGGCCGCCGTCCGGAGGGAATGTGTGAAAGCGCCTGGGAGAGCATGGCTTCATTTGTCATGACGCTTGCCCATGGCGGGGAAGATTTCTTTGACGGGTGGATGAAGAACAAGAGGTCGGCCATGATTTCCTGCAATGACGGATTCCGGCCGGTGAGCTTCCTGCTTGAAACGATGGATGAGAGTTATGCGCTGACGGCGGATAAAAAGAAGAGAACCGCAAAATACGGAGAAACGTAAAAAGAGGCCGCTGGCAGGGCGGCCTCGATTTATAAGGGGAAGGAGTATGAAAAAGAAAAAGGTTATGAAGTTGTTTTCTTTATTGATCTTACAAGACATATGATACCGGGAAATTGTGTCCTTCGTATGAAGACATTTTCAACAAACGGTGAAAAATCAGGCTGCTATTAAAATATCGGGGAAGAATGCAATGATAGGTAAATATCGGATCATAACCCTCTGCGGGAGTACGAAATTCAAGGATGCTTTTCTGGAACAGCAGAAGAGGCTGACGCTGGAAGGCAATATCGTGATTTCCGTCGGCTTATTCGGCCATGCCGGCGATGAGGAAGTATGGACGCCGGGTACGAAGGAAATGCTGGATGACATGCATAAACGAAAGATCGATCTTGCGGACGGCATATTTGTCATCAATGTCGGCGGCTATATCGGAGAATCGACCAGATCTGAGATCGAATATGCCAGGGAACATGGAAAAACGGTGGAATATCTGGAACAGGTGCATCCATGAAGAATCAATATCTGGGAGATATCGGGGATTTCGGGAAATATGGTCTGCTTCGTTTCTTGTCATCGAAAGGCCTTGTTATTGGCGTTAACTGGTATCTTACGCCGAATGACGGCGGCCCGGACGGTCGGTATACGGATTACCTTTCTAAGGATGAAAACAGAAAGTATGATGAGGAACTGTTCAATCTTCTTCAGATGATAGCTCGAAATCCGGAAAAGAATATCGGAATGATTGAAGAATCAAAACTGCTTCCAAATGCCGTGCTGTTTGACAGATTACTGGAACCGGGAAGTATTCGAGAAACAGAAGATAGGCGAAAACTTCGTCAGGAATGGCATATAGATGCGCTGAACACGCTGAAGGATGCAGCTCTGGTGTTTGCGGATCCGGATAACGGCCTCAATGAGAAATCACCTGGTTCCGTAGTATCGTGTAAATACGTTTTCCCAACTGAACTGGCGGATTACTATCGACGGGGGCAGGATGTGGTTTACTACTGCCATAAAGGTCGAAGGACAATGGCTGCCTGGAATAACGCCAAGATGGAAATGAAGAGGCAGATTTCTGACTGCAGTATTTTTACCCTTACCTTCCACCGGGGTACGCAGAGATCATACATCTTTGTCATACATCCGGAAGGAAGAGAATACTATACAAGGCTGATTAAGGAATTCCTTGAGACATCCTGGAAAGAAATATTTACCATTGAATAGTGACCTAATGAGGTCAAATAATGGTAAAAAAGGCAAAATGGGGCAAAATGTGAGTTATGTCATATTAACCGTGAGCTGGCTTGTTTTTGTGCCAGCTCACGGCTTTCTGTATCTTTTTCAATGACATGTAAATAAAACAGATTATAATGATATTAGCGGGCTGCATATAGCCCGAAAGAGAATGATATCAACCAATAATCTGAGGGTGAGGTGGAATCATGAATAATGGGAAGCAGTTGGGGTTTTGGGGCGTTGTCGGAGCAGTTCTCTTAGCTTTGATCATCTTTGCAGTCGATGGGTAGAAGGAAGACGGATGTTCTTATTTTCGTGATTGTTATTGTCCTGCATACAATAAATCAATTAATAAAAACGCATGTGGATATAGAACCGATTGGATATTTGCTGAGAAACCATTTTAATGATTTTCTGGCAGGCATAGCGATCTTGGCGTACATTAACCTGGTTCTGTCATCTTCAAAATGGGATGTCAGAATTGAAAATCCATTGATTATTCTGATAATCGGATTCCTATGCGGGATGTTCTGGGAGTTTGTTGTACCAATCTTCAAAAAGAATTCGGTGAGTGACTGGTGGGATGTCCTTTCCTATATGGTTGGTGCAGAAGCCTATTGGGGCATCACGCTCCTTGTGCACGGCAGGAAAAGAGAATGATAATCTGATGAGTTATTGGGAATACAAGGAAACAATGGAAAACCATGATTCAAAAAAAGGCGGCGGTCCGGGCTGTGCCGTTATGATGCTGATGCTGCCGTTTGTCATGCTTTTTGGTTTTTTCAGAAGAACCGGAGGGGAAAAAGCAGAGCATGGATGGGGAAACAAACATTCAGAAATTCGATGATGACGATTTTTTGGCGGGTATGTTCCTCGGAAGCATGTTGGGCCATCACGGCGGAGGCGGCAGAGGAAGCACTGGCTGCTGCGGACCTGGCTGCGCAGTCATGATGCTGACGCTGCCATTTGTCATGATCCTCGGATTTGTACGGGAACGGAAAGAAAAGAAAGCTGAAACGGATCAGGCATCACAGGAAAATACAAAAAAAGGTACAGAAAGAGCCTCAAGGAAAGTCCAGGCTGAGCATACGGAAAAATGAAGAAAAGTAGAGCAATCTGTTTAATTCTGGCGGTCATATTGATGCTTGCAGGATGTGGGGATATTTCCGCATCTTCTGCTTCCGTGAAGAGAGATATCACCCCGGATTCTGCAGCGGCAGTATCTTCCGGATCAAATGAAGCAGGAACCTCTTCGGCGGCATCGCAGACTGACTCATCTGTTGATTCGCGGACATTTGCAGTTGATTCACAGATATCGGCAGCAAAATCACAGCAATCATCGGAATCCAAAGCTGGATCGCAGTCGGAATCGCAGTCGGAATCAGCAGCAGCGGCGACAGATACGCCGGATAAGACATCCGGAGTTGGCCAAATGACGGTCCATTTTCTGGATGTAGGGGAAGGCGATTCTACACTGATTGAGTCGCAGGGACATTTCCTGCTGATGGACGGCGGCGACCGCGACCATTCTTCCTTCGTCGTATCCTATCTGAAGAAGCAGGGCATCAGCACGCTTGATTACGTGATCGCGTCGCATTTCGATGATGACCATATCAATGGAATCGTCGGTGCACTGCATGTTTTTACGGTATCCGAAATGCTGGAGCCGGGATATGCGGGCACGACAAATGTGTACCAGTCGCTGAAAAATATTGAATCGCAGAAGAGCATTGTCCCTGTCGTACCGAAAGTCGGTGACAGCTATAGCATGGGAAGCATTAGCTTCACGGTTGTCGGTCCTACGAACTACAGTCATGACGAGGAAAATGATAATTCTCTTTGCGTGCTGGTGACCTGCGGGAATAACCGTTTCCTTTTCACGGGCGATGCCCAGGAAACGTCGGAAAAGGAAATCTGCGGGACGGGCATCAGCCTTTCGGCGGATGTTCTGGAGGCCGGCCATCACGGAAGCAGCACATCGAATTCCGAAATGCTGCTGAATGCCGTCAGCCCGAAATACATGGTTCTGAGTTGCGGAAGGGATAATTCCTACGGTCTGCCGGATCAGGATGTGATCGAGCGGATCAGGGATAAGGGAATTTCCCTGTTCCGTACAGATGAACAGGGGACGATCCTTGCGACGTCGGACGGGACGAGCATCACCTGGAGCACAGAGCCAAGCACGACATGGGCTTACGGGTCGGCAGAGGGGAGCAGCGAATCCTGGGACAGCACCATTTCCTATAATGCGGTTGGTGATACGGGAACATCGGCAAAGTACATCCTGAATACGCATACGATGAAATTCCACATGCCGGGGTGCAAATATGCGGAAAAGATCTCAAAGAAGAATTATGCTGAGTCAAATGAAAGCAGGGATCAGCTGATCGCGGAGGGCTACTCACCTTGTGGCTGGTGCTCGCCCTGAAGGCTGCAGAATAAATTCTTACGCAGGAAAACCCAGGCTGTCATTTGCTGCCGTTTTTCTTTTTCTCATTGTATTTTTCATTATTGATTTTTCCGCTGGCCTTGATGTCCTCCGTCCACAGCTGAAGGGAGTTGACGGTCAGGGAAATATGCTCCAGCTCTGTCTGGATAGCGATGAAATCATCCAGTTCGCTGTCATCGATGACGCCGTCCGCAGTAATGTCGATCAGGCGGTTCTTCATCCGATCCAGCGAATTGAAGGTGGCCAGCATTTCCAGGACGATCTGGGACAGGTCCTTCACCTCGATCGGCGGGATGTATTTTTGGCCGATTTCGCAGACATTGGAGCAGAAATGGTTGCAGAGCGCGGGAGAACGATATTTGGCGGCCATCATCAGGACTTCGTCCGGATGCGGCTTTGATTTCCCGCTCTCGATCTTCTCAATACGGTCGGACGTAATCCCGTCAAGAAGCTCGCTTGCCTGCTCCCTGGTAAGGCCTAATTTCTGGCGCTGCAGGTAAAAAACGTTGTTTTTTTCATTCTTGGATCCATTTTCCATATTTTCACCTGCTTTTCGCTATTTTTGCAGAAAAAGTGGGGTGTTTTTTGCTGAAGCTCACATTTAAGAAACCCTGTCAGTATTATATCATTTAACCATGAAATGATTAAGGGATTCGGATAAATAGATGCGAGCCATAAAAAATAACCATTAACAGTCATTCTTATAAAAAAGGGAGATGGATGAAATGAATAAAACAACACGTACGCTTATCATGATTGCTTTATTAGTCCTTTTAGTCAGCCCGGTAGACCTGATGCCCGGACCGGTCGATGATATCCTCTACATCATTGGCATGTTCTTTATGGGGAAGGCACAGCTTAAAGCTGCAGAATAAAAGGCTGCAGAGAAAACGAATACTACCCGGTGTCGGAATCAGCACAGGTCCCAAGGATGACCTAAAAAGACTTTGATCAAGATGAGAAAAATATTCGTGGATTTCGAGATGCATCCGATTGACAGGAAGTTTCAGGAACAGCGAATGATTTCGAGCAATGAGATTATCGAATTCGGAGCAGTCATGATCGACGGAAAAGATGCCGAGATCAGTTCGTTCAGGAAGTATGTGAAACCTGATTTCATGGTGACGTATGCGAAATATATTGCCCGCCTCACCAGAATCAAGGAATCTGACCTGAAAAATGCTGAGTCTTTCAGGGATGTTTTGACAGAATTTGTTTCCTGGTGTGAAGCTGAAGGGCAGGATTACACCGTCTATGCCTGGAGCGAGAACGACCTTGCCCAGCTGATGATGGACATCCAGTTAAAGAAAGCAGTTATGAATGCATCTATCGAATACCTTTTAGGCAATTGGATTGATTTTCAGGAAAGCTACAACAAGCTATTCGGATTCAGCCGCCTGCAGTCGCTGGACAGTGCAGTAGAACTCACGGGCATTGCAAAAGATGGATATTCACATGATGCTCTGTATGATGCAAGAAATACAGCTGCTCTGTTCAGATTTACTGAGGATCCGGATGCACAGAAGACGACGATAAAAGCAATACAGGACGTCATGCATCCGCAGGAACTGACCGGACCGTCATTCGGAGAACTGTTTGATTTTTCTAAAATGACCGCTGGACTGCAGTTGGCTTGATTTTTACAGGATAGGAGGCAATTTCAACTATGTTGATGGCAATAATATCAATCCTTGTGGTGGCACTCATTTTCAGAGGGATATTTGCCGTTCTGGGATTTGCTTGGAAAGCAGCTTTTTGGATCATCATCGGGATTCCGGTGGCAATCATACTCTTCAGCATGGGCGTCGTACTGCTTGGGGTGATTGTACTGGCGGGATGCCTGGTAGCCGGTGTATTCAAGGCAATTGCGTAACAGAGGATTCGCAGAATTTACAGGTACTGTTATGAAGCAATTCTCATTCTCAAGGAGGGATAGGAAATGAAAAAGGTCATAGCAGTTTTATCTTTATCGACGGTACTCTGTTTTGCATCAGCATGCGGATCGGCGGCACGCAATACCTCTTCCGCACCGACAGTTTCATCGGAATCGGTTCAGACGGTCTCTAAGGTCTCGTCTACGGCGGCATCCGTACAGCAGCCTGCAGTGCAGTCCCTGCCGGAATCATCAGCATCTGCAGCAGAGTCAGTGGCTGCATCAACTCCGGTACAGCAGGCAGAATCCGTACCGGAACCGGCAGCAAGCGTGGAATCTCCAGCTGCAGCGGAATCTGCAGCAGCCGGGACAAGTGATTCTTACCAGAGCATCCTGGATGAATACACGCAGAAGATTACGGAAGCAGCACCGCAGCTTGTCGATGAATTCAATGCGGAGGCAGCAGACAAGAACGGCGACATCAATGCCCTGGCGGAACTTTCGAACAGTAAGGTCGAGAAGCTGGCGGCAATCAGCAATGAAGGCGTTACGAAAATGGCGTCATTGATGTATGCGACGGGAGATTCCTACAGCAATTATCAGGAATGGGCAACGAAGCTGACGAACGTCTATATGGAAAATGCCACCCAGATCACGAATGCGTACACGACGGTCGCTACGGGGCAGGTATTAGGTGGGTAAAGGGTTATCTGATGCCGGGAGAAGCCTTCCCGGCATCAATTAACGCTTACATGACAATGCAATTGTAATGGGATGGATATTGCAATACAATCAAAGATAGAAGTTAATAGGATTATTCAGCAAACCTGTCGAAAGGCAGGGACGCAAAGCTAAGGGCCTTTTGAGGATGGCAGCCAGCTGCACCATTTGACATTTAGGCCCTGCTGACTGCAGGGCTATTTATAACTAAAAGATACGGAGGATCCTATGTTCTGCCCAAACTGCGGTAAGGAACTGCCTGACGGGGCAAAATTCTGCATGGAATGCGGTACGCCGATGACCGCCAATCGAAACAATCAATCGGAACAGGGACAGGAGAATCATTTTAACCTGAAACAGATGGTATGCAAGCACTGCGGAGCGATGATTTCCTACAGTGACCAGATTGATCATGTCACCTGCAATTACTGCGGCGCGACATTCATGATTGATGATGCGGCGACGGAAACGGATCGTGTACTGCGTGCACAGTCCAATGCAAAGAAGCGTGACCAGGAAGCTGACATCGATTATATGCGCCAGCAGAAGCAGATGGAACTGGAATATGAGGAGAAGCGGAAGGAATTAGAGGAAGCGGAGACATTCAAGAAGAGCGGTTTCAGCAAGTTTATCATAGTCTGCGCCGTCATTTGCGGAATGCTGGCGGTCAGCAACTATCGGATTATGCCGAAGATCATCGCGCTTGCGCAGCTAGCCTTGTTCGTATCGGCATATTTGATGGGCAGGCAGGTCATAAAGACGAAGCAGAAAGAAACGTATATCATTGTATTGGTGATTGGATTTGCACTGTGTGTGCCGTTTATGCTCTTTAACAGATAAAAAAGCCGATAAATAACTGGTGGGCTGTACTACTAAACTTCCTACGCATTTATATCAATCAAATAATAGGTGACGCTTATGAGCATTTTGGAGCCATTAACACATTCCGATGAAATACAAGAACTTATGGACGAAGCAGATAAGGTCTATAAGAATGCAAAGGATAAATTTGAAAGTCAAAAGAAAAAAACTGCAACAAAATTAGAAAAACTGGGTGAAGTAAAAGTTCATTCATGGTCAGGTGGAATGGAGTCTTTTGTAGATGCATTTGGTGCATTTAAAAATGTTGAAATGGCCAAATCAATTGATAAAAACACATATTTTCAAGGAAGTGATATAGATCCAAAACAAATGCTAGTGAATATGCAGCAAGCCTCCTTGACAGCTGGAGAAATTACAAAAATAGGATTTGCAGCAGTTGGAACTGGAGCGTTAGTAGGCGTTGCATCATATGGAGGTGCGATGATGTTTGCGTCTGCATCCACGGGCACAGCAATAGCTTCACTTTCTGGAGCGGCAAAAACGAATGCAACTTTGGCATGGTTTGGAGGGGGATCATTAAGTTCAGGCGGCCTTGGGATAGCTGGAGGAAAATTGATTTTGGCTGGCATAGTTGTACTGCCGATTCTTGCAGTTGGCACAATTATTGCAGCAGCTAAAGGAAAAGAAAGACTTGCAGAAGCTAAAAAGATCAATGCGGAAGCAAAAGACTCAGCAGCAAAAATGAAAATTATAACTACAGAAATGAATGGAATAGCTAAGATGGCTGGTAATTATACAACGTTTATACAAAAACTTGATAGAAAATTCCAACCATTTATCGACGAAATAAACAGGATTAAAAATGAACATAAGCAATCAGATGGCGAAAGGATTGATTTTAGTTCATTAACGCTGATTGAACAGAAATCACTCCATTTGTCGTGGTTAATGGCCCAGATATACTACCACGTATTAACTACGGCAATACTAACGGAGCAGGGCACTATTTCGCCAGAGGCGAAGACTTCTATTGTGACATCGGCAAAGGAGTATAGGCAAATAAAGAAAGATACATTTAATATGACGGGTGAAGACGCGAGAGTTGGCAATATTTATTGGAAACCTGTTGCAAATAAAATGTTACTATTAAATATAATCGCGGTTCTTATATTTGTAATTAGCGCCATTCTTGAGTTTAAGGACAGAAATATTGTGCTTGGAATTACGTGCTTTGTATCAGCAGCGATAGCTTTTCCGATTTTCATTAAATTTACTGATTTGACAGAGAGCAAATTATTTCTATGGAGATTGGTTAGATTAATCTGTTCATTACTTCTTATAGGAATTGTTGCAACTGTTATCGCTGTTGCATAGGAGAGTATTTATGTCGCTGTTTAAAAAGTTTATGAAGGATGCGTCAAAAGAAGCAGGAACAATTATCGGCAATGCAAATGTTGCTAATATGCAGAAAGCAACCGACGTCTCAATAAGCGGGATGGATTTGTTTAAAAAGGCCGCTGAAAATAAGCACAATGTTGCTTTCAGTCAAGCAAAGGGAAACCTATTTGAATATATTGAGGCTGCTAAATTTAATCAAAATGCGGCTAAACAAGGCGAGGATATTAAGGCAGTCGTAACGGACGCTGTTGGCAGACCTCATGATCCTGCAGATATAGAATTAACAAAAAATGGGAATGTAGTAAGGAAAGTTCAAGCAAAATTCAGTGATTCCGAGCATGCAGCAGCGGACTCAGTAGGAATGCAGCGACAGGAAAAATATGCAGGAATGCAGCGGTTAATCCGGAAAGACGAGCACTATATTGATCAGGCAACAGGAAAAGAAACGACTTTATTAAAAAAATCCAGAGATTTGGCAAAGAAAAGATCTGAGGTTGAAGGAAATATCTATCAGGATCAATATAAAGACGTTTACAGTAATTTGACGGATGAACTGCACCATGGCAAAGTCACCTCCGGGGGTTCAACTCTTGAGGAGGTTAAATCTGCATACAATTCGCCCCAGAAGTATGCAAAAGCTTTTGAACATAAGCAGGTAATGGCTGAAATGAAGTGTACGGCTGCTAGCATGGCAAGTGCCAGCTTTGTGACAACAGGTGTTATATCTGGAATTTCAAATATGTTTCAAGCTTTTTCCGATGAGAAAGAACTTGCTGACGCATTAAAAGATGTAGGTGCAGATGCGATTCAAAGCGGTTTAAGAGGAGGAGCTACGGGCGTAATTAGCACAGCAATTAGATACAAAGGAGTAAAAGCAGGCAGTGCTTTGCTAAGTGATTCTACAGCTGCTACTGTTATGGCAGGTGGAATAGTTGATGGAGGGGTAGCACTTTATTCGTTTGCCAAAGGAGATATTACAGCGGAACAACTGAAAGAACAGTTGGTTGATACGACGGCAAAAGCTGCTACCACTATCTATTATACAAAAGCTGTGACCGCAATCATGGGAAGTGCAGTGAATCCTATTTTTCCTATTGCTGTTTATACGACGGCCAGTTATGTTATATCGTGCACAAGAGAAATCCTAAAGAATGCTGAGCTAAATGCCCAAGAATATGATCGATTGACAGCTATATATCAGGAGTCAACGAAATCAGCTAATGAATATTATCAGAAATTCTCTGAATATGTGGAACGATGTGAAGAACAGCAGAAAGTAATGTTGAATGAATTCATCGATTCCTTCAATTATAATATCTCTACAGGCGAGAATTATGATCAGGCATTGTATGCTATAGTCCGCTTTGCTGATAAGGCTGGGATTGCATTGCAACATGTGGATTTTAACGAATTCAAAAATGCTATGATTTCTAATGATACTTTTTATTTGAACTAGTAATTGAATGATTGGTAATAGTTGATATAGTATGTATAAAAATGAAAGACACTTATTGAATAATGGACTTCAACGTAAATGGGATGAAATAAATGGATGAATATAGAAGAGTGAAATATTATTCCTCAAATGATTTAAGCATTGAGTTTTATTGCGATAGGATGTGTGAGGTCTTAGAAATACTGAAGCCAAATGATGAATTGACCGATATTAATGATGCGATCGAAATTTATAATATTCAATGTTTTTTTGATAAGCATATTTATCCAGTGAGATTTACACAAAAAGATATAGAAAAAAATACAAAAAAACTTTTAGAATTTAAAAAGAACATCGGGCATTTTTTTGCAGTGATTTCGGATGAGAATATCATCCAAAGACTTTCAGAAGTAGTTAAACAATATACAGATGATTTTTGGACATTAATGTCTTATTACAAATGTTATAAGAGAATATCCTCCTCAAAGTTTATAGATGCTGAAAAAGCAGACAATTTTATAATAAATGAAGTAATCTCACATGAAGATATCGTAGAGTATTTTGGCAAGGAAATTAGACAATATCTATTAGAAGATAAGGAAAGCGCAAGATTATTATTTGATCAATATTTAACTTCTAGAGAAAACAGAAGATTCTTCTATTATTTTCCAAAACAATTAACGGATGAGGATAAGAACCTTATAATTCATAACTATATAACATGGGATAAGGCAAATCCTAATTATATTGAATTGATCTGTAAATCAAATGCTTCTTCTGAACTAAAAATATTTCCTAAAGAAAAACTAGCGGCAAAGAAGAAATATGATGAGCTGATTGAAGCTTTTTTTAGCCAGAACAAGGGAATTCCTTTTGGAGTACAAGTGGCATTTATAAACAACGTTAAAGAAGTTGTTAGAACAAGCATCGTTCCGGAGAATTGCATCAGTATTGAATATGATGCAAATTGGGTTGCCGAAAATTTAGATTACCCGACAGTTTTAAATAGTGTCTGCTGAACAATCGCCATTCTGAATCTACACTGGTTTTTATACCGGTTGGATATTGCATTTTTTACTTTGTACCTTGAAAACCTGATAGAACCAGCAAAGCAAAAAAAGAATCCGTGCCTGCATCCGGAACAGATTCGTCACGAATACCGACAGTGCGACCGCCGACAGCGTCGTTTCGTACAGTTTCGTCCGGATCAGTCCGAGACCATAGCAGCGTTTGCTCAGGCTGAAGGAACGCTCCACTTCGATCCGGTCGGTATTGTCCCGGTATTCTGTCTTCTTATCTGCTTTCGGATCATCGTATGGCCTTCCGAGTTTCGGGCCCGACAGCCGGATGTTTCTTTCCCTGCAATACTTCCGGTTTCCACGCGTCCGGTAGATCTGGTCTGCAAGGATCCGCTGTGGATAATGGCCCGTCCGTTTCCTGAAGCGCTCCGCTGCAGCCTGGAGGCACTGGCTTTCGTTATAGGCCTCGTAATCGATCCTCTCGATCCTTCCGTATCCTTCGGAGTCAAGGCTGAGGTCGAACTTCGCGCCGAACTCGACCGGTGCCTTCACCTTCCCCCTGACGATGGGACGGATGTAGGGCTGGCCGATGCTCACGATGCGGTTCCCGACGGAGTGGTTCCTGTTCCGGTACATGGACAGCTGCTGTTCATAAAGCTTCCGGATGGTGACATACCATGTGGTTTCCTTCTGTGAAAACGGCGGGATCTTTCCCTCCGACATATAGGCATCCAGGTATCCGATATCGCGTCTGACATAGGCAAGCTGCTTACGGATTGTCCTGCGGATCTTCTTCGCGCTGCGTTTCCTGCATTTTGCCAGGGCCAGATAGTTCTTCCTCGCGGTCCTGCGGTAGGTGCGCGGCCGTTTGAGCTGATAGGCATCGCAGTATCCGTCGATCATGCGTTCCAGTTTTTCCCTCGCCTCGTTCAGGAGGGAGAAGTCCTGCGGATAGCGGATGTTGGACGGCGCGCACGTCGCGTCGATCATCATGGTCCCGGAATTCGTTTCCTCTTTCCGTTCTTCTCCGGAGCTGCCGCCGTCCACTTTCCCGGCGTCGCATCCACCGTCATCGTTCCCTCCGGTCTTTTCCCCCTCCGGATCCGGATGCCCCTGGCCGGGATGGTGATGGTCCTGATGGTCATCCTCCTTATTCCGGTCGAGCATGTATTCGTTGAGCTCGATGATCATCCTGCCGTTGATCCTTTTCCTGAAATAGACAAGTACGCTCGCCTCGAACGGCGGTTTCCGCTGATAGCCAGGAAGGCCGATGAAGTACTGGAGGTATGGGTTCTCCGTGATCTGCTCCACCAGCTCCCTGTCGGAGAACTGGTATTTCTTCTGGATGATGAGCGAACCCATGGCCATGCGGAAAGGCTTCGCGACATTGCCTGTCCTGCTTCGGAAGAGCTTTGCGTATTTCTTTTCGAACTCATCCCAGGGGATGCTGTCGGCAAGCCTGATCCAGCGGTTGTCGGGATCCATGTCGAGGCCCATCGGCTGGTTGAAATCCAGGAAGTTCTGCTGTGTTCTGTCAGTGCTTTTATACATGATTTTCGGCTCCGTCAGGTAAGTTTTTACGGGTGAAGTGCAAGGATTCTGCAGGATGGTCATTGATATCCATGCACTTATTTTACCGCAGTCAGTCCGGAGATTCAGCAATTCAGCCAAAAAAAGAATTATTCAGCAGACACTAAATAACTGCATATATATGCTTCAGATCACTGATGTTTTTTTTAGACTTCAGGATGTCCATAAAAGAAGTCAATTAAGCATTTTTGATGGGATTTTGGGAATAAAAGGAATAAATGAATATTATACTGGTACTGCATTTCAACAAATTCAAATGATGGCCTCTTTACAAACCAAGGCCTATGATCTTGAATTAAGGAAAAACAAAGTTTTTCTTGAAGAGGTGATTGCCTGGTTTTTTAAGCAATATTTGAAAGAAGAGTTTAATGTCATTGGCTTTCACTTCCATCCCACAACACCTACGACAACATATTTTGAAAAATGCAAACTGCTTGCAACGGAAATCGATGGGATATTAAAACAGTTTAAGATATGGGTAGAAGAAGGAGAAATCGATAGCGAACTGTTACAACTATCAACGGAGCATATGTTTTTTGAAAATATTCCAAGTAAGATTGAAAAGAAATATATTTATTGCAATAGTGATGAGTGCCAAACTGCAATGAACATATTGTTTTCTAATCAATCGCCGGTATATTATACGGAAAAATATAAAGATGAGAAAGATTGCTTCTATGAGTTGGTAAAAACACATCATCCTAAAATTGATGATTTTATGAGATTTCAGACAGATACGATAAATTGGCTGGTCAAACATAGAATTCTACAAATAGATGAACAGGGGTTCCTTTATCTGGAAAGAAAAACGATTTTATTAAAAGAACTCTATTATAACGAAGTGATATGTAAAACATATATGGGAGAATACAACGATGAAATAGAAGAACTTGAAAAAACGGGGATGATAGGATATGAAAGCACTTTGTTTTCAAAGCCAGAACAAGAATACCTAAATTATCTTTTTAACAAATCAGAATTTTCAAATGGACTTGATTTGCGAAATTCATATCTGCATAATACGGCTGTTGATAATGAAAAACAAAATATAGATGATTATTATATATTTATTAGGATGCTTCTATTTATCGTTATTAAAATGAATGAGGAATTTTGCGTTTGCAAAAAGGAAGAAAAGAATAAAGGGGAATCTTTCCTTACAAAAGACTGATGCTTTTAATCTTGCAATTTTGCGGTAACTTGGCATAAATGGAAAACTCGGAAGTTATTAATGGAAAGCGGGTGGAAAGTAAACTGGAAGTCATTATAATGTGTTGTTTCTACTTTTGAACTGGCACAAAAATTAGCCAGATACTCAGCATGTGTTACTTCGGTGTTTTCCTCCACCCCTGAAAAACCCTTTAAAATCAAGCAAAACTGGCATCCAAAAGCGAGCCTCTTAATCAGGGTGTCCGGGGTTCGAGCCCCCGGAGGCGCAGGACTTGTAAAACCGCCAGAAATGGCGGTTTTATCATGCAAATCGGTATTTTCAGACCATAAAAAATAAGCCCGAATACAGCAGAACATATGTTCTTGTTTTCAAAATAATGGTAGTATTTATGGAAGATGGTAGTACCTTTCGGTAGTGATTTCCGGAGACATTAAAGGCCTTTCCCACATGAAACCGATGATGGGAAAGACCTTTTTTATTCTCCCATCATGATTGTGCAGTGATAATCGCACATATTTTATAAAAACTGTTGACAAGAAAACTTGTCATGTGTATGATGAAGATGACAAGAAAACTTGGCATTGCTATTTTGGGGGTATGAATATGAATAAAGAAGATATCTTGGAGAAAAGCCGTAAAGAGAACAAAAACAAAGACATGGCGGAACTGGAAGTAATTTATCAGGCAAGCAATATTGCGGGACGAGTGGGAATGCTGGTCTGCTGTATAATTGCCATATTGGAAGTCATCTTCATCGGCAGGCCAAATTTCAGTACCTGGGCAATCTATTTCAGCATACTTGCGACTTTGATGCTTGTGAAGTATATCAAGTTACGCCGCAGGCATGAATTATGGATAACCGTCTTATACAGTGCCTGCTTCGTTGCGTTCTTCATAGCGTATATTCTGAAATTAACAGGGGTAATCAATCTATGAACGACGCACTGATATTAAAAAACCATCTGAAAGAAGCACGGACTGAAAAGAAAATTTCTCAGGCTCAGTTAGCAGAAATGGTTGGCGTATCCCGTAATACAATCAGCTCCATAGAAACCGGGCAATTTAACCCAACTGCAAAATTAGCATTAGTTCTTTGCATCGCATTGGAAAAGAAATTTGAGGATCTATTTTACTTCGATTAGATGGAGTAAAAAGCATAAAAATCAAATTTATGGAGATTAATGATGGATATCTTGCTTTCAAAAATTGTAAGCAGCATATTGCAATTATTTTTCTTTATATTGATACCATTTATATGGTGGCTGTTTTCAGCAAGAAAGGAAACTGACTTTTTCAGATGGGTTGGATTAAAGAAGATTGAAAATGCGAGAGAAAACAAGGTTGCAGTAGCAGAATTCACTTTGGTAAATCGGTTGTTAAGTCAATTGATGGTTACGCATTCTGACCGTTACGCTCCGCAAACCCGACCGATAGTGGGTACCATTTGCGGTCTTATCGCATTTGGACAATTGTTTGAGAGAATATGCGTGATATAATCTCTTATGAATGGGAGAAGATGAAATAAAATGATTTGGTATTATGAGCTTCTTGAAGGAAACGAACGAACAAAAATATATAAGTATTCTAGGGAAAATAAAGACCTAGATGGTTTAATAAGATTCGATTCTGGATTAGGAACAAAAATCATGAAACCATCAAAATTAGATGAAGAAAGTATTTGGTCACAACAAAAAGCAATAGAACATTTTAATGCAGTGATTTCAGAAAAATTTCCAAAAGAAAAAGAAATATGTTGTGGCTAAAGAGCATCGGGAGACCGGTGCTTTTTAATGATAAAAAAGAAGGAGCATATCAGATTAACAGCATCTCGAAAATAATACAGTATTCGTAGGATGGACAAACTTTTATACGAATAGTGCTAGCATACGGTTCACAACAAATTTGAAACATAGTTGAGAAACAAATAACTATTCCGGAAGTAAGAATAGATAAGAATTCCCCGAATAATTTATGTGCGTATGCTGATATGGGATTTTCAGTAACTATGTCGAGAGACCTTGAATTTCAAAATTCTTTTTTGACTTATGATTTTTGCAATGTTGTGAGCTATTTGAAAGGAATCAATAATTTGTACAGTATTTCGCGAATAGGAAATGCATATCAATTCTGTGTCGGTCAGTTAAAAAATCAAGATGGTGAAATAGCTGTTGGACTCAATGCAGGTATCGGTAATTTTATGGACATTTTTTGTGATGGAAGTATGAGAATGAGAGTTGTATATGTAACTGATGCAACGAACGATATAGTGGATATTTCCCATGTAATAGCTGTATGTAAATACTTTCAAAAAGTATATAGTATTATCGTTGGAAGTACATTTATTGAATCTTTTATATATGCTCAAAAGTATGAAGAACTACATACTATAAAACAGTTTAAGCCAAGATTAAAACAACTGGCACCAGAAATATTACATTCATATGAAAGTAAACAAAAAAGAAAATATGGAGAAAGCCTGATTATTGATAGTAATCGCATACCATGTAGTGGCTATATTCAGATTGATAAAAGGTATTTTGAAGAATACAGTATAGCATATACGAATGATGAATTAATAAAAGAACTTTTCTATCCAGACTATGGTTTTATGGGCTACTTTGAGTTGATAAATGCTGAACAAACAAATTGATATCTTGGTGGATTGAAGATGCAACTTAGGAAGGAAGGAAAAAGATTTTCCTTTGAAGAGCATCTTCAGGGTCTTATTTATTCTCAGATGTCAGCGCAGGCAGTTTGGGCAAATATTGAACGTCACTTCAAGCAGATTGATGAGTTGTTTTTCCATTATGATATCCACGAAATCAGTTGCAGGGATGGCAGCTACTTCTCAAAGGGAATCATGAATATAGGATGCGGTAGCAGACTGACAAATAAGCAGATGGCTTGTCTTCATGGAAATATTGAAGTAATGTTTAGAATTGTAGATGATTATGAGAGCATGGATGACTTCGTGACATCAGCTCCTGCGCAGCAGATTGTCAGAATGCTATCTGACAGTCAATCAAAATATAAACTTCATCAGTTGGGTCCGGCACTTGCATGGGAATATATCCGGAATGTAGGCATAGATGGTGCGAAACCTGATCTGCATATGAAAAGGATATTTGGAAGCAGCAGGCTTGGCTGTTCGAAACATGAATGTGCTTCAGATGAAGAAATCTTTACGACAGTAAAGAGACTTTCTGAAGAGACCGGATATTTTATGGCCCAAATTGATTACATTTTCTGGTGCTTCTGTGCTAAAGGTCAGGGAGAAATCTGTACGGCAGAACCGCATTGCGAACAGTGTCCTATCCGGGATTCCTGCAGCAAGATGGTTAATCCATCAGGGGCGAAAGATGCAGATTTTAGAAATAAAACGGAAAAATCATCTTCTTGGGTAAAAATTGTAAGAGACAGTGAAAGAAAAGCAGAGAAGCCAATACATTATCTAAATAAGAAGGGGCATGGCGGTTTATTCAGAGATCAGTATTTTGATGAATATCTTGATTATCTTAAAGAATACAGTGATAAAAGGAGAACGTCTGAAGGAAAAGATTTACTGTCAGATGCAACGATTAAGACAAGTGCAACGGATACATTTTTTCTGGAAAAACATGAAGATAAAAACTTCGGATACTGGTTCCAAAATGATCAAACGATGAAGGAAGCAGAAAAATGTCTGTCCAAACATCTTGCCGGCAGAAAAAATCCGCAGAACGATCTGAAGTATTATCTGCAGGACATGATTGCTTTCAGGGATTTTCTGAAGGATAGAAATAAATAATACAGTCAGTATTGAGGGAATACAATGTCTAAAGGTTTGATAGACAGGCTTCTTGATGAGATCTTTGATGCCAACTGGGTCGGTCGTCGCGGAGAGAAGCTGACGGAACGCGAACTGAATCTTGTGAAACTCTTCGGCCGCAGCGGCAAAGTGCTGCGCAATCTGTATGTGCCAAAGACAAATAGAGAGACCTCCGAGATTGATGTCGTGTTCATTTGCCAAAAGGGGATTTTCGTTATCGAAAGCAAAAATTATTCCGGCTGGGTTTTTGGAGATGAAAAATCAGCTTATTGGACGGTGATGCTGCCGAATCGGGAAAAGAACAGATTTTACAATCCGATTCTGCAGAACCGGACGCATTTGAAATGGCTCGGACAGTATCTTGACGGCAAAGTCCCGCTTTTTTCCATTATTGTATTTTCTGAAAGATGTGAATTGAAAAAGGTTACGGTGGAAAGTTCGGATATACATGTCATCAAAAGGGACAGGCTTTACGCAACTGTCCGGAATATATGGGATGAGTCGGATGACGTCCTGGATGAGAATAAGGCGGCAGCGGTCTACGAAAAGCTTGAGAGGCTGACGCATGCGGATCAAGCGTTAAAAGAGCAGCATATTGAAGACATCAATGAAAAATATAAGAAGCCGATACAGAGCGGGACGCAGAAACCGGCTGTGGCATCATTGGTACCTGAAAATAGTGAAATGCCGGATCCCCTGGTCTGCCCTAAGTGCGGCGGAAAGCTTATCTTAAGAACGGCAAGGCAGGGGACAAATGTCGGCAGGAAATTTTATGGATGCAGCAATTACCCCAAATGCAGATATACAAGGAATACATAAGAAGTATGTAAGGAAAAAATAATCATTCGGAAGGATCTTATATGCAGCTTGGTTGGATTGATTTTTCAAAGCAAGAGCGCGAGAAAGTTCTGGATGTCATTCAGCTGCTTAAGGAGCAGGGGGCTGTTGATGAACTGGGAATTGGTACGATTCGTGATGGATTCGCGAACTATTTCTTTCCGGGAACATCTACAATTCAGACCAGAGCAAAGTATTTTCTGATTGTACCTTATGTGCTGAAAGAAGCGGGAGAGGGAAAATACGGAACTGAAATTAGCAAAGTACTCCGTGAAATCGATAATGAAGAACGGAAATGCGGGCTTAAATTAATCCAAGGAAACAAAGATGGCGTAATTGGCTCTATGAATCTTCCAAAACATTGGGTGACGAGAAAGCCTTCTGATATATATTGGAGTGGAATCAAAAGGTTAGGTATTTTCCGCAATCCGGAATTGTCGATAAGAGAGTATCTTTCTGCATCTTTGAAACTTCGGGAGATGGATAGCGGCATCAAGCTGGGGAATCATAATGACGAAGCCGAGAATGAACATGATGATAATGATGCCGGTGACTTTACCTATCTGAAATTCTGGACACTGCCGGATTTCAATCAGAACTGGAGAGAAAATCTGAAGATCGGACTGCTTCCGGAAGAAGCAGCTTTCTTAAGAAAGCAAATCACTGAAAATCTGAAGGGAACCTTATTTGCTTATCTGCTGAAAAACAATATACCGGTAGAAAAGTATGAAGACTTCGCATCTCTGTCAGAAGCCGTCTATAAGGATGTGCCTGAGGAAATGCAGCAGATGATGACACTGGCGAATGCTTTTAACAATCTGGTGTACCTTGCCAGAGTCCGTTATAACGTGATGCTTTCCAGCGGAGAGAATGAAGAGGCAAATAATGAGTGGAACTATTATAAAAATGACCTTGAACGCATGTCTGAAGTCGACCTGGAATCTGTTCGCGCGAATTTGCACATCAATAACTTCAGGCTGATGAAATTTCTGAAAGGAATAAAGGATGCTTTCAACGCCGGGGATGTTGCTGAGGCGGATCGGCTGATCCGGAAACAGGAAGTGGATTTAAAAGGAATAAGCAGGGCAAAATTGAACCGGGTTGGTGAATTCCCATCAGATCTTTGGCTTGGCGGGGGATTTTTGGATTATCGATTCACGGTCGTGAAACGGCTGATTCGCGATATTTACAAAGGGGAGGCGGAGAAACATGTTTAAGACAAACACGAACCGCCTGAACTATGGTGAAATGCTGATGTCTCCTGACGGATTCCGCTTGGAGTCGGCTATCGGCACGACCTATTCTCTTGATCTCGAAACGCTTACGGCAATCGCATTTTCCATGGGACTTTCTGAAGAAACCGATAGTGATCTGATGCATAACCCTGTCGGCTTATTGAATGCACTGTCCACTGTTTCAAATAAAATCGTCATCTTCTGCGAATCCGGCCAGATCAAGCTGCCTTCCTCCGCAAGCAGCATGTATCTCTTGCTTGAAAAGATGATCGTTCCCGTTTCTTTGCCTTATGGTAGGAAAATGAAGACATATCCGGCTTTTCATCCAAAGACATGGACCGTGACTTATTCTAATAGCGCTGGAGAAAAGCTTTATCGATTCATCGTATTGAGCAGGAATCTTACTTTTGACAGAAGCTGGGATGTCGCGGTGTCGCTTGATGGGAAGTTGTCCGGTCGGACACAGCCGAAATCAAAGCCAATCGTGGATTTCCTTGAGTTTCTAAATAAACAGATTAAATCGGATTATACCGGAGCCTGGGAAAAACGTGCGATTCTAAGCCATGCGATGAAAGAGCTTCTAAAAGTAAAGTTTGAACCGGACAGCAAGGAGTTTACGGACTTCCAGATCATGCCGATGGGAATCGGTGAGGGACAATACGACTTTACGAAAGATCCGTTTATGCAGGATACCTTTCATGAAGCAGTTGTCATGTCGCCATTCCTTTCTGGAAGCGTGATTGAGGAGCTGAATAAACCTGAGAAAGCTCTGAAGGACTGCAGAAGGACTTTGATAACGCGAAGGACGGAGCTTGAAAAAATACAGAACGGCAGGGCGGATCATTTTGATGTTTATGTGATGAAAGATGCTGTGATCGACGGCGAAGAAGCCCTGTCATCTGATACATCAGAAAAACAGCAGCAGGATATCCATGCTAAAATATACATCAGGCGAAAAGGTTCTTTGTCGGAACTTTATCTGGGATCTATGAATGCCACGTATTCTGCAATGAATAAGAACGTTGAGATGATGCTGAAACTTCCTACCATGAAGCGATACCTGGATACAGATTCTTTCCTTCAGGATATTTTTGGCGGAAGCGAAGACAACCCGGGGAATCCTTTTGAGGCAGTGGATTTAACGAAAACACTTCCTGAAGCACAGCCGGATGAAGCGGATGCGCTCGAAAAAGTAGTTAAAAAGATCTGCCGACTCAGGGGGAAAGCCGCTGTCACGGAAGACAAAGGAAAATATAAGATCAGCATCTGCTTTGATACAGAGGAAGAGTTTGAAAATACTGTCATTTCCCCGTTGAGAAGTAATAAAAGCTACGGAATTGTAAGGAACATCGAATTTCCCGATCTAGATTTGATGCAGCTGTCGGAATTCTATAAACTCGAGGTGAAAGGAAAAACACAGAAGATTGAACGCGTGATCATGATCCCTACCGCGAATATTCCGGATGGCAGAGACCGGGAAATCGTGGAAAGTGTCGTGAAGGATAAACAGACATTCATCGAATATGTATCCTTCGTTCTGAGCGATGATTATATGCTTACATTTCTTGAGAATACGAAAATGAAAACAAGCGGGATTGATCGTTCGGATGCTAACCTGATGCCGGCCATTTATGAAAAGATGCTTCGGACAGCACTGACGGATAAAGAAAAAATCAGCGAGATTAATTATGTCCTGAACATGATTGAGAATAAGAATATCATTCCGGATGAGTTCCGGGAAACCTATGAGACTTTCAAGCGAACATTAAAATTAAAGTAGCGGTGGAAAATGGACCTGAAAAAAGAAGTTGAAAGAACAGAAGCTAGAACAATGGCCGGCTTGAAGGACTTTCAGCGGGCTACGGTAGAACGAGTCGCGAAATTATTCCGTGAAGGGCAGAATCGGGTCCTTGTCGCGGATGAGGTGGGGCTTGGCAAGACTCTGATTGCCAGAGGCGCGATTGCCAAGATGGCGCGGATCCGTCTGCTGCAGGAAAACGATGATTTTTTCCGGGTCGCGTATGTTTGCGCGAACTTAAGCATTGCCAATCAGAATCTGGAAAAACTCAATATATTCCATACTAAGAAAGAGAATACAGCGGATGCCAGACTGTCCATGCAGCATCTCAATCTGACGGAACAGGAAATAAGCGCTAAAAATGAAAACAGGTATGTAGAACTGATTCCGCTGACGCCGGAAACATCTTTCCATATGACATATGGAGGTGGAAGTGTACGGGAGCGCTCGTTAATGTATGCAATTTTGAAGAGAATGCCGGAATTGAAAGAGTATCAGAATGTGCTTGAAAGGACTATGGTTTTTGGGGCAGAGAACGCATGGAATGGATGGTGCAAGACTTTCTATGAGCAGCGGGTTCAGGCTTGCCACGAAAAAGAAGCTAAATATCCTGATGATGTGATTGAACGGATCAGGGAATATGATAAAGAGCATGGTACAATTCGACAGTTTCTGGAATATCTGAGCCGCAGGCAGCAGCACATGACACAGGAAATTCAAACATATGAGATGATCGGCCGGCTGAGAACCATGTTCGCCTATATCAGTGTTGGCATGCTGAATGCGGATTTTGTCATCATGGATGAATTCCAGCGATTCAGATTTCTCCTGCAGCAGGAAGAAGTTCAAACAGAAACCGGAATGCTGGCGGCACGTTTCCTGCACAGCAGGGATACACGCGTGCTTCTTTTGTCCGCAACGCCCTATAAACTGTACTCGACGCTTGAGGAAATCGATGAGGCAAATGCCGATGACCACTATTCGGAATTCTTTGATGTCATGAAGTTCCTTTTTTCGGATACAAAGAAAATCACGGATTTTGAAACGGTATGGACGAATTATTCTGTAGCTCTTCACGAGTTAAAGGAAGGCGATACGGCGATTCTTGCTTTAAAGGACCAGGCTGAAAATTCCATGTATAACGGTGTCTGCCGGACAGAAAAAATATCGGTCATGGGCAGTGGAGACTTAATTGATGACAGAAGTACCAGGCATTATCTGAAAATCAATGAATCAGACATCCGGTCGTATCTGGAAGCGGGCCAGCTTCTCCGAAACACTGGAGCGAATTATACGATTCCCGTAGATTATGTAAAAAGCTGTCCATTTCTTATGTCATTCATGCGCAACTATAAAGTCAAAGCACGTGTCGAAGAATACTTTGACCATCATCCGAGTCAGATCAGCATGGCCGACCGGAACCTGCTGTGGTTGAATAAACGGAAGATAAACCATTATGAAGCATTGCCGGAGACAAATGCAAGACTGACAATGCTGAAGAACATCATATTCCAGAACAGGTCGGAACTCTTCATGTGGGTTCCGCCTTCGAAACCATATTATGAGATGCAGGGCGTCTATAAGAACAGTAAGAATTTCTCGAAAATACTGGTGTTTTCTTCCTGGGAAATGGTGCCGAGAATGATCGGCAGCCTGATCTCCTATGAGTCGGAGCGTCTGACGGTCGGAAAACTGATCGGGCGTGCAAAAAATGAAGATAAGAGGAACTGTACCTATAGTGCGGAAAGAAGATTTCCGTATCCGAGACTTACGTTCGGTGAGTCAGAAGGGCGGCTTTCAGGAATGCCGTTGTTCTGTTTTATCTTTCCGTCCCGGACATTGGCGGAAATCTATAACCCGATTAGTTGCATGAATCGTCATATGAATCTGTCTCAGATTGAAAAAGAAATCGGAACGAGTCTGGACCGTGAATTGAAAAAGCTCATTTCAAAATATCAGGCATCAGCGGAAGGAAGAATCGATGAACGCTGGTATTATCTGGCACCAATGCTGCTGGATAGGGAATATGCTTTAAAATGGCTTGAAGATATACAAAATATATCGGACGAAGAAGACACGGAAGATTCTGGAGATGGAAAGGGAGAGAAGAATTATCTTAAGCATTTGAACAGGTTGAAAGAGCTGCTTTCTGCGGAAACGGATTTGAAACTTGGACGAATTCCCGATGACTTGACTCAGATTCTAACGGATATGACGCTCGGTTCTCCGGCTGTCTGCATTTTCCGTGCTAATGGAAATGACAGCATACGGGCCACGGAACTTTCAAAAGTCTTTTTAAGGCGGTTTAATTCGACAGAGGCAACTGCCATTATCGATCTGGCATACGAGAGAAGAAAAGATGACAGCTCTCATTGGCAGGATGTTCTGCGTTATTGTAAAGACGGGAATTTCCAGGCGATGTTTGATGAGTATACTCATATGCTTAAGGGAGAGGCTGGATTTGACAGCAGTGAGGACGCGAATCTTGAAGTCCATAACAAAATGGAAGATGCATTGAAATTCCATGCAGCCACTTATGTGGTAGACACTTATCCGGATTTCAGAGAAAGAGTAGAAGCTGCAGGGAATCATCGAAAATCAAAATCGCGACGTTTTGGCATTCGTTCCCAATTTGCGGCAGGGTTCATCAAGGGAGAAGGTAACGAGAAAAAAGATACGGATCGCAAGGACAGTGTGCGAAATGCATTTAACAGTCCGCTTCGGCCGTTTGTCCTGGCAACAACTTCCATAGGGCAGGAAGGACTTGATTTTCATTACTACTGCAGAAAAGTAATGCACTGGAACCTGCCGGGAAATCCGATTGATTTGGAGCAGCGGGAAGGCCGGATCAATCGATATAAGTGTCTGGCAATTCGGCAGGATATCGCATCAAAATATGGAAATATTGCTTTTAAACATGATGTCTGGGAGGAGCTTTTTAAAAAAGCAGCGGAAGACCTTAAGCAGGAAGGACAATCTGATTTAGTGCCATATTGGTGTCTGGGGAAGCACCAGGATATTAAAATTGAGCGTATCGTCCCGATGTATCCAATCAGCAAGGATGAGGTCAATTACGAGAGGCTGATCAAGATACTGTCGCTTTACCGGCTGACTTTAGGTCAGACGAGGCAGGAAGAACTGCTTGAATATATGTTTACGGAATTTAGGGATAGCGAGAAACTGAAGCAGTTATTCATTAATCTCAGCCCATATTCAAAAGAAAATCGGCGGGAATTGGTAAAGGAGCAGTATGAGAAAAATTGAACTGAAGCGGGTCTACCGCCATTTCAAGGGTGACTATTATCTGGTCGAGGATATCGCAAGGAATTCCGAGACGGAAGAGAAAAATGATGTATAAAGTTAGAATTACCGTGATGCGTAAAGCTTCCTATCCGGATCTTTCCGCGAAATATGAAAACCCGATTTCCCATGCCTGCGACCTACAGGAGGGCCAGGTCTTTGTGTCGGAAGGCGGCCGCCGTCCGGAGGAAATGTGTGAAAGTGCCTGGGAGAGCATGTCTTCATTTGTCATGACGATTGCCCACGGCGGGGAAGACTTCTTCGACGGATGGATGAAGAATAAGAAATCGGCCATGATTTCCTGCAATGACGGATTCCGGCCGGTGAGCTTTTTGCTTGAAGCACTGGATGAGGAGAGCTGATGAAAACACGCAGGGAAGCAATCAAATTCTGTCTGGGCTATTTCGATGTCTTCGAGGACTACCCCTTCCATGATCCGAACTGGTGCGTGATGCGCCACAAGGAAAACCGGAAGGTATTTGCATGGATTTTCGATAAGGACGGGCGCGTCTGGATCAATGTCAAATGCAGCCCCGACTCCCGCTATTTCTGGCGGGATGCCTTCGAGTCGGTGCAGTCGGCGTATCATCTGAACAAGGAACACTGGAACTCAATCATTCTTGATGGCAGGATTCCGGATAAGGATATCGGTCTCATGATCGACGAGAGCTATGCGCTGACGGCGGATAAAAAGAAGAGAACCGCAAAATACGGGGAAACGTAAAAAGAGGCCGTTGGCAGGGCGGCCTCGATTTATAAGGGGAAGGAGTATGAAAAAGAAAAAGGTTATGAAGTTGTTTTCTTTATTGATCTTTCAAGACATATGATACCGGGAAATTGTGTCCTTCGTATGAAGACATTTTCAACAAACGGTGAAAAATCAGGCTGCTATTAAAATATCGGGGAAGAATGCAATGATAGGTAAATATCGGATCATAACCC
>Ga0183098_10515_pt1 | contig 69453 bp, 76 predicted proteins | sample BioMet9_FD_128884 | JGI IMG/M metagenome (GOLD analysis project Ga0183098, IMG submission 128884) | Microbial communities from bioreactor (seeded with sewage sludge) at Lawrence Berkeley National Lab, California, USA - Biofuel... | ecosystem: Engineered > Bioreactor > Anaerobic > Unclassified ...
AAGACAATCATATGAATTTTGATCCGGAAGATATCAAAAATGCCGGGAATGCGGTATGCAGAAAGGTCTACCGCCTTTTGCAGGAAAAGAACATTCCGGCGATCGTTATGCCGGCCGGCCTTCGAAGAGTGGATCATCTCACTTCTATGGCAGGTGCGAAGATGACTTTTTCCCTGCAGCCGAGAGTGCAGAAAATGGTTATCGAAGCCGATCCGGAAAGAGTCAGCAATATAGACGAAGCGATTAATCCGGCGATTATACGCAGGCTGTATAAAATTCCTGAATTTGTCCGCGCTTATGAGGAAGGCGGGTTAAAACCGGAAGAATTTGTTACTTTTGGAATTACCCAGAAAACAGCGTCTCAGTTTTTATGGACAGGCTGGGTGCCGCTTGAAAATTATCAGAACCATAATACATCGGCAAGGTGGTTTTAAAACCGCTTAAATGCCGTTTTACGAAGGAGGAAAAGGAATGGACAGGGAACGTGCACTGAAGATTTATCAAACGATGTGTAAAATTCGTGCATTTGAGGAAAAAGCATATCAGCTTTTTGAGGAAGACAAGCTGCGAGGTTCGGTTCACCTTTATACAGGTGAAGAAGCGTGCGCGGCTACCGTTTGCTCGACACTGACGGACCAGGATTACATTACAAGCACACACCGCGGCCACGGGCATTGTATTGCAAAGGGCGCGCAGCTTGACCGGGCACTCGCGGAGCTGATGGGAAAAGCGACAGGCTACTGCAAAGGCCGCGGCGGCTCGATGCATATCGCGGATCTGACAAAGGGAAATCTTGGTGCGAACGCGATTGTCGGCGGTGGTATTCCGATCGCCACCGGGGCAGGTCTGGCCATTAAATTTCAGAAAAGAAAGAATGTAGCGGTTTCTTTCTTTGGTGATGGCGCATCGAATCAGGGAACATTCCACGAAGGCATCAATTTCGCGGCCGTTCACAAGCTGCCGGTTATTTATGTATGCGAAAACAACGGGTTCGCGATTTCAGTTCCGCTTCGTGAATCCTGCGCCGATCCAGATATTGCAGATCGTGCTGCCAGCTACAGGATCCCGGGACTCTGCGCTGACGGGTATGATGTGCTGGATATCGATGAGAAGTTTATGAAGTGCAAGGAAAGAGCCCTTGCGGGTGAAGGACCTTCCCTTCTGGAGGTAAAGACGTATCGTTACAGAGGTCACTGGACCGGAGATCCGGAGCCGTACCGTACCCGTGAAGAAGTCGAAGCATGGAAGAAGCGGGATGCGATTCAGGCGTTTGCAAAGGTCATCGTGGAACGTCAGTGGGGTACACAGGGAGAAATCGATGCCATCGCCGAGGCAGCTTTGGACGAAATGGAAGCAGCGGCAGATTTCGCGCTGAACAGTCCGCTGCCGGATCCGGACCACGTAATGGATGATGTATTTTATGAGCCGAAAGCCTGAGAGGAGGACAGAACAATGAGCAGAAAAACATATGCCATGGCACTTCGCGATACTCTGGCGACAGAGATGGCAAGAGATGAGCGTGTTTTTGTCATGGGCGAAGATGTAGAGGTTTTAGGAGGTATTTTTGGAGTAACGAGGGGACTGGCGGAACAGTTCGGAGCGGAGCGCTGCTTTAATACGCCGATATCCGAGTCGGCACTTGTAGGATCCGGACTTGGCGCGGCCTGTGTCGGTATGCGTCCGGTCGTGGAATTGATGTATATGGATTTTACGTATGTCTGCATGGACCAGATTCTGAATCAGGTAGCCAAAACACGTTTTATCTTCGGCGGCAAGGCTAAAATCCCCCTGGTCATCCGCGGGCAGGAAGGAATCGGACGAGGCAACGCTGCGACGCACAGCCAGTCTGTAGAGACAATTTTTATGCACATTCCCGGCATCAAGGTGGCATGCCCGTCCTGCGGCGAGGACGCAGCGGGACTTCTCCGCACGGCGATCCGGGATGACAATCCTGTAATGTTTTTTGAACATAAAGCATTATACTCCAAGAAGTTTGAAGTGCCGGATGATCCGGAATTTATGATTCCTTTCGGTAAAGCAAAGGTTGTGAAAGCAGGAACGGATGTTACGATCGTTGCCAATCTCCTTTATGTCAGCAAAGCACTGGAAGCAGCGGAAGAGCTGGAAAAGCAAGGTATTTCAGCAGAAGTTATCGATCCGAGGACACTTGTTCCGTTCGATTACGATACAATTGTTGAAAGTGTAAAGAAGACAGGTGCTCTTGTAGTTGTTCATGAGGCTCACAGAACAGCCGGATGGGGAGCTGAAGCAGCGGCTGAGGTTTCGGAAAGGGCATTCCCGTATCTGGATCATGCGCCGATCCGCCTTGGTACAAAATCCTGCCCGCTTCCTTTTGCATTGAATCTGGAAAACGCAGCTGTTCCGCAGGTATCTGAAATCGTACAGGCAGCGCGTGCAGCAAAGTACAGATAAAAAAGGGGGAAGGCAGATCATGGCAACAAAAGTAATCATGCCGAAACAGGGCCTTCAGATGACAGAAGGAACGATTACGAAATGGCTGATTGAAGAAGGCGGAGTCTGTAAAAAAGGCGAACCGCTGTTTGAAATGGAAACAGATAAGCTGTCGATTACAATGGATGCTCCTGCAGACGGAACGCTGCTTAAAATCATCCACGGTGAATTCGATGTTGTTCCGATCACGAAGATGATCGCTGTTATCGGCGATCCTGGAGAAGATATTGCCGATATTCTGAAGGAAGCGTCGGAGGAAGCGAATGAAAACAAGGCGGAGCCTGAGCCGGAACCGCAGATCGGGTATAAGCAGCCGGAGACATCTGCCGATGCGGCAGCTGTGCGGAGAATAATCAGTCCGGACGGCAGAAAATTCAGCACGCCCAGGGCACGTATGCGCGCTGAGGAACGAAACATATCAATCGCGGATATTCCTGCGGGTGGCCCGGATAATCTTGTGACCGAAAGAGATGTCCTTTCCTTCAATCCGGCGCTGCAGCAGAAAGCATCACATCTGGCAAAGGCCGTCGCGGCTCAGGAAAATGTGGCACTGGCTGATGTCAGAGGCACGGGTGCCCACGGAAGAATCATGAAAAGCGATGTTCAGGACGACAAAACGAGGAGATAGTGAAGATGGCGACAAAAGTAATCATGCCGAAACAGGGTCTTCAGATGACCGAGGGAACCATTACGAAATGGCTGGTGGAAGAAGGCGGAACGTGTGAGGAGAATCAGCCTCTGTTTGAAATGGAAACAGACAAGCTGTCGATCACGATGGATGCTCCGGCAGGCGGAACGCTGCTGAAGATCATCCATGGAAATTTCGATGTTGTACCGATCACAAAGATCATTGCCGTTATCGGTGAACCGGGTGAAAACATCTCGGATATCCTGAAAGAAGCAGCGGCCGAATCCGCAGCCTCAGCAGCACAGACGAAGGAAACAGCTGATATATCCGCTGAAAAAATGGATTATGACGTGGCAGTGATCGGCGGCGGTCCGGGCGGCTATGTCGCGGCAATCCGCTGTGCACAGTATGGACTTAAGACCATTCTGGCAGAAAAACAGGAGCTTGGCGGGACATGCCTCAACAGAGGCTGTATCCCGACAAAAGCGCTGCTTCATTCAGCGGAATTATATGAAGAAATGAATGAAAACGCGGCAATGCTCGGTATTCTTGCAGAAGGTCTGCATGTTGATTATAAAAAAACAGCAGCCTATAAAAGGAAAGTCGTAAGTCAGATGCGGAATGGTGTTGAGCTTCTGGTTAAGAAACGGGAGATCTCCGTAATTCCGTCAGAAGCAGTAATGACGGGTCCGCACTCCTTTCAGGCAGACGGAAAAGAATATACAGCAGCCAATATTATTCTGGCAATGGGATCAGAACCTGCACGTCTTCCGATTCCAGGAATCGACCGGGATGGTGTTGTCAATTCGGACGGCGTCCTGAATCTGGAGAAGCTTCCTGAATCGGTCGTCATTATCGGCGGCGGCGTGATCGGAATCGAGTTTGCTTCCCTGTTCAGCTATTACCATAAAAAAGTCACGATTGTGGAAATGCTTCCCCGCATTCTGAACAATCTGGATGAAGACGCGGCGAATATCATGAAAGCGACACTGGAGAAAAAGGGTGTTGAAATTCATGCAGGTGCGAAAGTACTTGAAGTGACGGCAGATCTGACTGTTGTATACGAAGAAAATGGCGCTCATAAGGAAGCCTCCGGTGAGCTCGTCGTGGCAGCAGTCGGCAGAAAGCCGTGTACAGCGAATGCCGGTCTTGACGCGGCTGGCGTAAATGTATCAAAAGCAGGTTTTGTAGAAGTGGACGATCATCTGCGTACAAACGTATCAGGCATTTACGCAATCGGCGATATTACCGGGAAAGCGCAGCTTGCGCATGTGGCAAGTGCACAGGGAGTGACGGCTGCGGCCAATATCCACGGCGAAAATAAAAGCATCTCCTACAGCATCATTCCATCCTGTGTTTACTCCAGTCCGGAGATCGCTTCGGTCGGCCTGACAGAAGAGGAAGCCAAGGCAAAAGGAATCAACGTCAGGACCGGAAGTTTTGCACTGACCGGCAACGGACGCAGTGTAATTCTGGGTCAGACAGACGGCTTCGCGAAACTCGTTACAGAAGCCGGCACCGGTGAAATTCTGGGTGCGACAATCGTGGCACCGCGGGCGACGGAAATGATCTCCGAAATTTCTGTGGCAATGAAATCAGAAGCAGTGCTCGAAGATATCCGGGATACGATCCATCCGCATCCGACTGTCAGTGAGATCATCATGGAAGCAGCAAATGATGTTGACCACATGAGCGTAAACAAGCTGTAAAAGCAGCAGAGGTGATAAAAAATGGACGAAAAACAAAAAATAAACGTCACACTGCTGGCCAATGAAGGCATCCTGCTCCAGTTTCAAGACGTGAAAATAATGATTGACGGCATAAGCAAGGATGAATCCGGCGCCTGGTCCAGTATCTCCGATCATGTGTACGCGGATCTGCTGGCAGGAGAAAAGCCTTTATTCCAGAAGATCGATTATGTTTTCTATACGCACTGTCATTCGGATCACTTTTCAGCGGAATTAACAGAGAAGTTCCTTCAGAAGCATCGTGTAAAGGGGCTCATTATGCCGGATCTGGAAACGCGCGGATACGGATCACTTCGAAGGACTGCCGCTCGGCAGGCCGATGAAGTATGGCTCCTGTCGCTTGAATTTGGACAGAAAAAAGAAATCCGGCTGACGGACGAAATCTCTTTAACCGTTTTCCGTTCGATCCACGAAGGCGGAGCAAAAAATATCAGCATAGAGAACTATTGCTACATTCTGAATCTGAACGGAAGAAAGGTCTTTATCATTGCCGACGGGGAATATAACAGCGAGTATTTTACACGGATGCTGGCAGATGAATCCATTGAGACTGCTTTTATCAATCCTATGTTTTTAAACGGAGCAGATGGAAGAAAAGTAGTCCTGGACTCGATTAAAGCAGACCGGCTGATTGTATATCATATTCCTTTTGCAGAGAAGGATCAGATGGGCTTCCGCAATATCGTTTCCCATGATGTAAAAAAATACCGAGATATTCTTCCGCCGACGGATGTTCTGTGGGATGAGCTGCAGGAACTGACAATTTAATAAACCTTGTATGATTAGCTGAAAATTCTCAATCTTATATTCTAATATCTCCAAAGAGTATTTTGCTTTTAGTAAAGGAGGCTGTCCATGTTTAATACATTACGAAACGGTGAGGTTAAAAAGGTCGGCAATAGAACGATCATAAATCTTAATGGCTCATGGCAAATCGGAGAGAGTGTCGGTGCCGATGAAATGGCAGCAGCGTTTGATCACGTGGCTCCGGTACCCGGCATTTTAACCTGTGCGGAACCTGCTTTTAAGGATATTGGTGCCTTTGAATCAAGGGCTCTGCAGTATGGAAAGATGAATTGGGCACAGTGTACAGCAGGTGTCGTAGATCTGCCTATCGATGAAGATGCACTGAACAGCAATTATGGGCGCTCTCTCCAGGAACGTAATTACTTCTGGTGCAAGAGAACCTTCACAGCACCGAATACGCACAGTTATGCGGAATTGGTTGTACTAAAGGCTCGCTTCGGTTCAAAAGTCTGGCTGAATGATTCTGAAGTTGGTTCGAATGACAGCAGTTTTGTTTCTGCTCATTATGATGTGACGGATAAAATTAAATGGGGCAAAGAAAATGAGCTGGTCATCCGAATCGGTGCTCATCCTGGTGTCACTCCGGATGGACTCCTTTACATGGAGGACTTTGAACATGAGAAATGGTATCCCGGTATTTGGGATGATGTAGAATTATATTGCTATAATAATGCAGTTATCCGTTCCGTGCAGTTTGCTCCAAAGATCGATCCGAAGGAAGTTCTGATTGAAACGGAAGTAGAAAACTTAACGAATAAAGAAGCAGAAGTAACTGTGTCTCAGGTGATCAAGACACAGGATATGACTTCTGTAGTTGCGGAGGCGTCTGAGAAGTATACTCTTTCACCTAAAGAGGCCAGGACCGTACGGTGCATAGTGGATATGCCGGCTGATGCAAAGCTTTGGAGTCCTGAGAACCCAAATCTGTACGTAGTTGAAACATCCACAGAAGGCGATACGGAGCTGAACCGTTTTGGCTTGCGTGAGGTATGTTTCCGTTCCGATACCAAGAGATTCTACCTGAACAGAAAAGTGTACTTTCTCCGCGGCGGCATGATTATGCTGGGCCGGTTCATGGAGGATCCACTGTGCAGGCAGCTGCCCTGGACAGAAGAATGGATACGTAAATTCATTCACAGCGGTACGGATGGAATGAAGTGGAATGCAACGAAGTACAGTATTGCAGATGTTCCCAGAAAGTGGCTTGAGATAGCAGATGAAGAAGGGCTGCTGGGTTATCCGGAGCTTCCCATCTGGGTGTTTAACCCTGAGCGGCCTGAATTCTTTTATGGATATGTCAGGACTTTTAATATGGAATGGATGAAGAGGGACGTTGCCCAATGGGTACGGGATCAGAGAAATCATACATCTCTCTTCTGCTGGTGCGCTGCACTTGAGTCTTGTGTCAGCTATATTGATACAGATATTATTCCGCTGGGAAGAAGCCTCGACCTTGAAAAGAGAGCATGGATCAGCAGCTATGATACTCCGGCCGGGGAAGATGACCCGCTGGAGGATCATCCCTATAGATTCCATTGCAATGGCCTTCCGGAAAAGTGGGGAGTGCCTCAGTTTGATATGCTTCAGCTTGAGAACGAAGTCGGTCATCTGCGCCATTCTGCAATCGGCACACCGAGTGTGCCTACAGGTCATGCATTAATGATTTCAGAATATGAATGGCTGTGGCTGACAAGAGGCGGCGAAGTAAGCCGTTACCTGGCCAATACATATCATAAGCTTCCTTATCCCACAGATACTCCGATGGAACGTCAGGAAACATGCAACTACATTCTTGCTGGTATGACGGAGTATTGGCGGGCCCATAGAAATGTGTGCTCTCTCTTATTCCATTGCTGGCTTGCCGGCGATACAGGGCCGGGACATTGTGCAGTGTGCGATTATTACAAAGATCCTGTTACACTGGAATTCCAGCCTGCATTTAATAAATATGTTAAAGAATCCTTTAAGCCGCTTGGAGTTTATCTTGAGTTCTGGAAACGTGAAGTTCAGGCAGGAGAAAATCGTATCTTCTATGTAATGACAATTAATGATTACTATGAAGCAAAGAAAGGTGAAATCATCCTTACCATGGAATATGAGGATGGCGAGGCTGCAGAACTTGGCAGACGTGCATTCAGAATGGGATCCAACGGTTCTTATACGGTTAAGTATAATATTACTATACCTGAAAAAACCGGCAAAGCGACGATGAAGGCCACTGCTGTAACGGAAGATGGCCTGACAACAACAAGCAGCCGCTGGGTGGAAGTAAAATCTGAACTTCCCCCCAGAACATATGGTCAGTGGTAAAATAAAGAATGACCGATGATTATCTGATTCAGAAGAAGCCATTCAATGCACTCCTGATTTTTTCACTGCCGATTATCATAGGGAACCTGTTCCAGCAGACATATACGATGGCGGATTCCGCAATTGCAGGACGCTTTGTCGGGGAACGTGCGCTTGCGGCAATCGGTGCTTCCTACTCTTTGACCAATATTTTTATCTGTATCGCAATCGGAGGCGGAATCGGAGCCTCTGTCATGATCAGTCAGTATTTTGGCGCAAAGGATTTCGTAAAGATGAAAGAAGCAATCTATACAGCCCTGATTACCTTTCTTATAATCAGTATTCTGCTGGGTGCTGTCGGGTTCGTCTTCAGCCGGAGTATTATGACCGTGCTGAACACACCGGATGATACTTTGGATTTGGCTGTTGTATACCTGAATATTTATTTTATCGGTCTTCCTTTTCTTTTTATGTATAATGTGCTGTCATCCATATTCAATGCGCTTGGAAAATCAAGAATACCTCTTGCCTTTTTGATTTTTTCATCCTTGTTTAATATCCTTCTGGACTGGATTTCCGTAACGACATTTCAGATGGGAATTGCCGGCGTGGCATGGGCAACACTGATTGCACAGGGAATATCAGCTCTATTATCTTTTCTTGTTCTGGAGGCACAGCTCAGGAAATTTGATACGGGCAGTACCGCTGTCTTTGCAGGAAAAGAATTGCTTCCTATGTCAAAGATAGCACTTCCCTCCATTCTGCAGCAATCTACGGTTTCGATCGGTATGATGCTGGTACAGTCTGTTGTAAATGGATTCGGTTCGGAAACTCTGGCCGGTTTTTCAGCTGCCATGCGGATTGAATCCATGTGTGTTGTCCCGATGATCGGTATCGGCAATGCCCTGTCTTCCTATACCGCACAGAATATCGGTGCCGGCAGGAAAGAGCGCGTTGCCCAGGGTTACCATGCCGCAACCGGAATGATAATCGGATGTGCCATTATCATCTGCGCTGTGCTTGAGTCTTTCCACGGACCGATTATTGAACTGTTCCTCGGTAAAAACGGCACGGCAGCTGCACTGGAAACCGGAAACAGTTACCTTATGTTCATGGGATGGTTTTTCTGTTTGATCGGTTTCAAGATGGCAGTCGATGGTCTGCTGCGCGGTGCAGGTGATATGAAAATGTTCACTGTTGCAAACCTTGTGAACCTGACGATCCGTGTGGTACTTGCAATGGCTTTCGCACCAGGTTTTGGAATAGCATTTGTCTGGTATGCGGTTCCGGTCGGGTGGTTTGTAAACTGGGCAATTTCTTTTTCACGGTACAGAACGGGTAAATGGCAGATGAAGACTATTATCGGCGGATAATTACCATCCGTCTATGCATAATGGATAAGAAGAACCGGCCGTTTTCAGGTGGTTACAAAGTGGTTACAAAACGAGACCGCAGCGATCTCCTTTCCATTGATTTTAAGGGATGCCTTGTGGGTTCGATTCCCACATGCTCCCGCCAGAATCCTTTGCCGGAACCATGCCGATTTTATTGTAAAAGTCGGTGGGCTCCGGCTTTTTTAATTCTCTTATGATCTCATATAAATGAGCTTTGAATACTCCAATTGAATATTTCTTTTAATGAGTAAATACATGGAATCATTCGAGCGGGACAAGTGGTCGATCGAAGCAATAGCGTCTCATAAGAGAGCCGGCGGCTACGTGCTTGACAGGCCGGGGATCATGATCTATAACAGCATACTCTCCACCGACTCAATATTCTGTTTTAATTATCGTTTCAAATCTCCGTATTTTTCTTTTGGAAGCACGCTGCTTAGATAAGATTTTACGGTATGATATATTTCCTCAAACGGTGGTTTGTTCACATCACCCTCAAAACGGAATTTTTCATAAGAGTGCCTTAATTCCTTGGTTCTGTGAAGAAATCCATTAAAGGTATCTAAGCTCCTGCCGCTGTCGTTCAGGGCTTGCATAACCTCTGCATTATCAAAATCAAACACCTTTGAAATATAATACAGATCAACGACATCTTTTACTCTGCGGAATACCTTATCAGTAGATACTGCCGAAATTTTTCTGCTATCATCTGTAATGGGGAAATTCCACGAAATCGCAGCCCCTCAACCTCATAAATTTTTGTCGGAGCAGTAGGACGGTTCACATCAATGTCCATAGTAAACAGTATTTCACCTGTATCTTTTTCAGTTAATTCAAAACCGGCAGAACGACCTTCTCCATACATTCTGTAAATGCTTACATCTAAATCAGGACCGTTCTTGTTAAGAGCACTTTGCAAAGATTCTATCATTTGTTCACTTGACAGCGAGTTATCTGAATTCCAGTTAGCGTCAATATCGACGGTATGGCGTGTATCTTCAGAATAACCTGCTTCCATTAAACAGGCTTTCAGCACCATAGACCCTTTAAAACTAATAGGAATGCCGCTATCGTAAATTGCTTTCATTACTTCATACATCATTTTTTCTTCTGCTGTAATTTTCATATGAAAAACCACCGTTAATTTTCATAATATTCAATTGCTTCCTTTGCCAGCGTTTCAAATCTTCTCTGATCTTCCGGAGCAACAGAAATTCCTTCATAGCTTTCTTTATTGCGGTAATAGTAGCGACTGATCGCTTCTGTAATGCCCTGCATATCCAATATGGATTCATTGGCAATGGCATCGGCAATGGTTCTGTTAAAATCGGTAAACCGCAGCCCATTCTTTTCTTTTACGCTGTAGGAACTTATCTGATTTCCAAGTACAGCAACTCCATTAAAACGGGAGACAGTATCATCACCATAAACCCACACAATATACTCATCGTTTCGTCCTTCGAAATTTCCCTGACACATCAGAGCCTCATCCAAAGCAAAAACAATGGGTTCCCCGATACAATCACGAACTGCCTTAAGCCAGGCAATAGCTCCAACATAATCACTCCTCTTCGGGAGATTGCTCTTTTTAGCATTATACTTTGGAAAGGCGGCTGTCTTTCTGTTTATAAGGTCCGTCTGTGTACGGACTTCCAACAGACTCTTAATATATTCAGGCGGCTTGCGTACACCCGTTTCCCAATTCTGAATTGTACGAAACGGAATACCATATCGCATCGCGAATTCGCTTTGTGTATCACCCAGTTGTGTTCTCATTTCACGAATATTCATATTAATCACCTCACTATAATAATACACCCAATGGGTGCACTAGTCAATATCTGCGTCTGAAGCTGACTTGAATAAGCAAATTCCGGTCTCTGAAGATGCAGGATCATCAAATTCAGCTCCCTGTCTGTCAGCAGATATCCAAACAGGCGAATAAATCGTATGCTCCAAGGCGTTTTTCAAGATGGTCAAAAACAAGACGTACAGCACCCTTGGTACAGTGGTTTATTAAGAACGCCAGAAAGAGTTTCTCTTTTTAATTGGCAGTCTGCTTCATTTAGATATTATAATCATCAGGACGAATGATTAGAATATTGTTAGAAAATGATTAGAATATAGTTAGAATACGGAGGCGGTACGTATGTTCAGGATGAATTGAAAGCCGAGAGTCCCGTTTGTAAAACGAAAAGCCACATTTTGTAAGCGAGATGCATATTTGTAAAACGAGAATCCCGTTTTGTAAGCGAGATGCATATTTGTAAAATGAAAATCCTGTTTTGTAAGCTTTTATTGTTTAGGGATTTGCGATAAATCAAAGATCGGGCTGATAAATGTAAAATATCCATAAAAGATCGTGCCTTAAAATGTAAATTCATATTATATGTTCAGATAAAAAAGTGTAAGATGTACGGATGAAAAGATTAGCGTATGCCAAATTGAAACAGTGGAAGAATAAACAGAATAGAAATCCCCTCGTTGTAAAGGGCGCGAGAGCGAAGGAGTATGAAACAGGCGCTTGATTATTCCGGTGGAAGTAAAAGCGGAAGTATCCATGTCAATGTATCGAAGACAGGGTTGGATGACCAGTCTTCCGCTTGTTTAAAGTCCTACGGCATGAACGCTTTTAAGTAGTGTTTGACATCGTCGACGGCTTGTTCGTACAGGCAGTAGGGGCCGTTTCGTGTCGCCCAGTCGAAGATCGTGCCGCGGCTGACGCGAAGAACGGTGTCCGCGATCTCCTCGGCCGTTTCGTCGCTGGAGATGAGTTCTCCGTCCGCGAGCGCCAGACCTACAAGTTCACGCACGTAGACGTTCATCGGTCTGTTCGGCTCAATCACGCCGCTGCCTCCGTTTCGCAGAAGGATACGAAGCACCTGCTTCCAGAGCAGCAGCTCACCCGCGAGGTAGTGCTGTTCGATCGCGAACGAGAGAGAATCGCCGTCGTCGAACAGGCCTTGATAGTGGCCGCATTGGTACTCGAGAATGCTGTAGAGGGCATCAAGGTTGCTGCCGCAGGTCCGCGCGCGCGCCTTTGTCACGACCTCTTCGTCGAAGAAGTGGTAGGCTTCCAGCAAAAGATCCTCTTTCGTCTGAAAATAGTTGTAAAAGGTACCGACAGAGACGCCCGCCGCGGCGCAGAGGTCTTTGACGGGAACCTCGTCCATATCTGTCCGCGCGAAGATCTCGAGCGCCTTGTCGAACAGTCGCCGCCGTGTCTGGACAGCCTGTTCTTTTCGTGTCAGTCTGGTCTGTTCCTCGTTTTTCATCTTTCAGTAACCACCTGTTTCGTTATTTTGTTTTGCGCGACTCCGTTTACCGGCTTTTCAAGGAGATCAAAGACGCGCTCGGCCTGCAGGAGCAACACGTCGCGCGTGTTTTTCAAAAAAAGCTCCGGCGGTATACACGGCTCCTGCCGCAGCCATTGGACCGTGTAGTCGAACAGCGTGTCGCACAGCGGCGATATATAGAACGCGGCGGTATTACGGCAGGGCAGCAGGCCCTCGTAGTCCCGGAGCAGGATCGGCGTGAGCTTTTCCTTCCACCACGCGCGCAGGGAATTTTGACCGTCTACTGCCGCCGCCGCGAGTACGAAAGCGCGCTCGCGATAGCAGTAATCACATATGTAGGGCGCGAAGTCGGCGGCGCGCCAGCCGTCGCTCGGCGGCAATGTATCAATAAGCTCCGTCCGAAAAATCGCGATGACGAGCTCGTACTTGTCAGAATAATAGCGATAGAAGCTGCGTCGGCTGATCCCCGCGCGTTCGCATATTTCTTCTGTTGATATTTTGGAAAACGTTTTTTCCCGCATGAGCTCCTTCATCGTCATCAGAAGTGATCTTTGCGTGAGCCGTTTTGACATACTCGTACCTCCGTTCCTGCGGTCTTGATTTTCGGACTGCCGGGCGTGGCGCTTTTATGCCGCGGCTCAAGCTGCCGTCTGTCAATTACATGATAGCATATAACTGAATATAATTCAATGAATTATATTCATTGAATTATATTCAGTTGTTTTAGAAGTTCACGCGACGCGAAAAAGGGAAGAGAGTTTCGCTCGTACGACAGCCTTGACCGCTTGAGATGACAGAGTGACACAGTTTCAAATATTGAGACAATCCTGCGCGATTTTCCGATACTGTGTCATGACTTTTCGGCACCGACCTGCTACATTGGTGACAGTAAGGAGGCGCATGAAAATGGAATGGAAAAAAACACAGTGCAACCTCTGCGCGGAGAGCTGCGGCCTGGAGATGCTGGTGCGGGACAATGAGATCGTTGACGTCCGCCCGGATCCGGACACGAAGCGAACCGCTGGCGCGTACTGTTGCAGAAAGGGCAGATCTTCTAAATATTTCGCGAACCATGACCAGCGGCTTGACTATCCGCTGAAAAAGGTCGGCGATCACTTTGAGCGCGTTTCGTGGGAGCAGGCAATCCAAGAAATCGCGGAAAAGACGAACGCGATTCTCGACAAGCACGGGCCGCGAACCTTCGCCTATGTCGGCGGGGCGCTGGCGGGCGCGCAGGGCGACGGCGCTTTCGCGGGATTTATGCTCAACGCGATCGGCTCCCAGTATATGTACAACCCGATTGGCATTGAATTTGGAGGACACTGGTGGAGCCACGGCAAAATTTTTGGCGATCAGTCCGTTTTCCTGGAACCGGACGACCGGAACATCGACGTTCTGATGTTCTGGGGCTCAAATTCCTATGTGACGCACAACATCGGCACGGCTCGCTTTATCATCCGTGAATTTTCGGAGGATCCGGACAAGCTGTTGATCGACGTCGATCCCCGTTTGTCCGAGACCGCGCGGATGGCGGATATGCACATCCACAACCGCGTGGGCAGTGATTCTCTGCTTCTCAGGGGGCTTATCGCTCTTATTCTGGACAAGGGCTGGCAGGACCAGAAGTTCCTGGACCGCTGGGTCGGCGACTGGGATCGGGCGAAAGGCTGGTACGAGGGCTTCGACTATCGTAAAGCATTTGAGGTCGCGCGCGTTCCGCTCGCGCAGATGGAGCAGTTCGCGAGGATACTCACCACGCGGACATGGGGCGTCCATCCCGATCTCGGAATGTTCTGCGGACGAAACAACACAACGAACAGCTTTCTGCTGCTTTCACTTATGGCGGTAACGGGCAATATGCAGGTCAAGGGAAACGTTATGCTTGATGGCTTCGCGGCGGTCGGCAAGAGTGTCGACGAAAACGACCCAAAGGTCTGGAGAACCCTTGAGACCAAACGCTTTCCCGTACTTGGCGCGTATCCTGCCGGCGTGCTCGCGGATGAGATTTTGAGCAAAAACCCAGAGCATCTGCGATGTCTTTTCGTCTCCTACGGAAACCCGGCTCGTTCCTTCCCGGACAGCAAGCGCGTGAGTCAGGCGCTCGACTCGCTCGACCTGCTCGTTGACATCGACATCGTGATGAGCGAGACGGCGCGGCACGCGGATTATGTTCTGCCCGGCAAGACCGGCTACGAAACGCCGGAGTTCACGGTCTTTCAGGGTACACCGCCTAATATCGAGTGCCAGCTTCGCCAGCCGGTCATCGGACAAATCGCGGAGCGCCGCGAGGACACATCCATCTGGTTCGACATTCTCGACGCGATGGGTTATATACCCGATATTCCGGACTCTCTTTACAGGGCGGCTGAAAAGGCGGTGGCGACGAATGATCGGATGCCGTTTCTGTTCAAGCTCGCGGGTTTCGCGGCGTCGCGCCCGAAGTACATGAGCAAGCTGCCGTTGCTGTTGTGTAAAGCCATGCGCGGTCCGATGGGCTCCGTAAACAAGACGCTCATGTGGGCGGCGCTTGTAACCTCTCCGATGGTCGGGAGCGGTATGGCCGAGCGCGCGGGCTGGGGACCGACGGATAAACATCCGTTCCTGAATAAAATCCCCGCGTACCGCAATCTCAGCGTAATGGACAATGTGTTTCAGGCGGTAGCGGACACGCCGCAGGGCGTCGTCGCCGGTACCTATGACCCCGACGGCGAGCGCAGCCTCAAAAAGCACATCAAGCACAAGGACGGTAAGCTTCATCTCTGGTGCGCGGAGGTCGACGGTTATATGCCGCGCCTGACGCCTGAGGCAGAGGAAAACGCGTTGACAATTGAGAGAGAATACCCATATGTTCTCAGCGCCGGACGCCATTCCGACGATGGTCACAATGGCTGCATGCGCAATCCCGCGACATACGTTTATAGAAATCCATATACGATTCTGATGAATCCGCTTGACGCGCGAGAACTGGGGATTATGGAGGGCGATGAGGCGCGCGTCATCACGCGGGCAGGTGAGTTGACCGCGCCTGCTGAAATCAGTTTTCAGGCAGCGCGGGGTTATATGCTTATTCCTCATCACTTTGGCCTGACCTTCGGGGATGTGACCGTAGGCACGGGCGTAAACATACTCACAAGTCACACGGAAATCGATGATCTCACCGGTAACCCGTTGATCCGCTATGTCCCCTGCCGGGTAGAAAAGCTGAAAGGAGCCGCGGTATGAAAAACATAGAAACGCTGATGGCGGAATTGGGCGGCTCCGGCTGCCTGCTGGATGTGCTCAAGGCCGTTCAGGCGGAACGGGGATATCTTTCCGACGACGACCTGCGCGCGGTCGCGGCCGCCTTTGGCCGGGAGGCAAACAGCGTCTACGAGACGGCGAGCTTTTACGGTATGCTTTCACTGGCGCCGGAGAAGAAAAATGTTTTGGAGTTCTGTGGCTCCGTCAACTGCGAGGCCGCCGGCAGGCGGGACGTTGCCGAAGCGGCAGAGCGCGAAATCGCGGGCAGCCCACTCTGGGAAATCAAACGTTGTGAATGTCAGGGACGCTGCGACACCGCGCCGAACGTCGTATTAAACGGTACGGCGTACCCATCCATGACGCCCGAAAAGATTCGCGCGCTCATCAGAAAGGCAGGTGTTTGACATGGAGGAGACTAGAATTTCGCTGCGCGACGCGGGAAAGATTAACCCCGAATGCCTCGATGACTACATCGCCGTCGGCGGCTATAAGGGACTTGAAAAAGCGCGATCCATGGATCCCGCCGCGCTCATCGAGGAGATAGAGAACGCCGGTAAGCTGCGCGGACGCGGCGGCGCGGGTTTTTCAACAGGCTTTAAATGGCGCGGCGCTTTTTCAACTCCGTCAGACGTGAAATACGTCGTCTGCAATGCCGACGAGGGAGAACCGGGAACCTTCAAGGATCGAACGATTTTGGAAAGTGACCCGCACACCGTGCTGGAGGGCATCCTCATCTGCGCTTACGCGATTGGCGCGCGGGACGCTTTCGTATACGTACGCGGAGAATACACGCGCTGCGTTGAGTTGCTGCGAAAGGCGGCGAAAGATTTAGAGGAGCGCGGTCTTTGCGGAGAGACGAAACTCCACATCGTATCCGGAGCGGGCTCCTATGTCTGTGGCGAGGAGACAACGTTGCTGACGTCGCTCGAGGGCTATCGCGGCGAGCCACGGCTTAAACCGCCTTTTCCGACCGTAGCGGGTTATCTCGGAAAACCGACTGTCGTCAACAATGTCGAGACATTCGCGGCGGTGCCGGTCATCGTGGAAAAGGGCTCAAAGTGGTTTTCCACAATCGGGAATGAGAAGTTTCCCGGCACGAAGATTTTCTGTCTTTCCGGAGATATCAAAAAAAGAGGTGTTTATGAGGTCGCGACAGACGCGAAGCTTCGCGATATAATCGACGAGCTCGGTGGCGGCGTCCGGGACGGCCACCATATCAAGGCCGTCCAGATGGGTGGCGGCTCCTGCGGGTTTCTCAAGCCGGAACAGCTTGACGTCCAAATCGATTTTGACAGTATGCGCGCGGCGGGCTCGTCGCTTGGATCCGGCGCGATTCTCGTGCTCGACGAGACCCACGACATGGCGGAGCTCAGCCGTTCCATCGCCCGCTTTTTCGCGGGCGAGTCCTGCGGAAAGTGCGTACCCTGCCGGGAAGGAACATTCCGCCTCGCGGAGATACTCGACGAGCTGATGAACAATCGCGGCAGCGCGGAACAACTCACGCTCATCAGAAACCTGAAAAGCGTGATGACCGGTTCCTGCTTCTGTCCCTTGGGTCAGGGCGCGGCAAATGCCATCGTCTCGGCAATGGATCTGTTCCCGGAGGACTTTGAAAAACACTTCGGCAAAAGGGAGGAAAAGAGACATGTCTGAGGTAACAATCAGCATCAACGGAAACAAGTATCAAGCCAAGAGCGGAGAAACGATACTTGAGGCGGCTACCGCCAACGGCATCCATATCCCTACGCTCTGCCTTTTTGATGGTTTACAGGGGCGGGCAAACTGCCGTATGTGTATTGTTGAGGTCGAAAAGACGCGTGGATTTCAGCCCGCCTGTGTCACGAAGATACATGACGGCATGATCGTCCGTACCGAGACCGAGAATATCCGCGCCGCGAGAAAAGCGACGCTCGAGCTCATCATGTCGGATCACGCGGTGGATTGCCACCACTGTTTGCGTATCGGCTCGACGGACGAGCGAAACCTTGATCCGAAGTTCTGCGAGTGCTGTTTCTGGTGTGACTGCGTACGCGACGGTTTCTGCGAACTGCAAACGCTTTGCCGCGAATACCACGTCGACGCGCTGCCTTACGTCCAGCACGAGCATGACTATGAGGAGGACGTTTCCCTCGGCTCCGTTTCCCGTGACCCGAATAAGTGCGTCAAGTGCAGGCGTTGCGTTGATGTCTGCAACGACGTCCAGACCGTACACAATCTTTCAATGGCAAAGCGCGGTCGTGATATTGAGGTCGTGCCGGAGCTCGGCCACGACATGAAGCACAGCGCCTGCGTCCGATGTGGCAGATGCGTTGATGTCTGTCCATGTGGCGCGGTCTATCTGAAGGAGCACAAGGATGACATCCTCTATTGGGCGCATTCCTACGAATATCACACGGCAGTCTGCGTCGGCGCGGACGTCATTCCCGAGCTTGAACGGCTCTATCAGGCACAGCCTGGATCCATCACGCCGCGGCATCTTTCGGCGGCGCTGCGCAAGCTTGGCTTCGACGAGGTCTACGACGCGGATGAATTTATAAATCAGGCAGCTCTGCGGCTTGAGGAAAGTATCGAAAAAAGGCTCGACACCGCGCCTGTTTTCGCGACAACGAGCTACGCTGTCAAGAATTTTGTCGAAAAGCAACTTCCGGACAGCGCCGGCAGCGTCGTATTCGGCGAGAGTCCGCTTAGCCTTTTCGGGCAGGTCGCGCGGGCGAAAGCGGGTGAGGACGCCAGTCGGTTGAAAACGATTTTCATCTCCGCCCATGGCGAAAATGCCGCGGAGGCCGCGGAGACCGGTGCCGTCGATTACGCCGTCTCCGCCCGCGAGCTCTACCGCGTCTTCCTGCGCAGTGGCGGCGCGCCGGCAAAACGTCGACCGGTACCGCTTGACACGCTCGGGAGCGCGGAACGCTCTCCTCTAACGGCGCTTTTGAGGCCGCGGGATTTCTCTCTCACCGCGGAGCCGGAAAAAGTGGATCTCACGCTGCGCGGAAAAAGCTTTTCCGCGGTTGTAACCCGTAACCTTGGTCAGACACGCGCCGCGCTCGCGGGCACAGACGGCCGCGGACTCACGATTTTGAATTCGTGATCGTTTCCTGTCATTGAAAACACGCGGTGATTCTACCTGCGTAACGGTCAATTTTCATACATGTTTGTAATAGAAAACAGCAAGTTGCGTGCGGTCGCGGAGCGACAGCTTCTCGAGAAGGGAACTGATATAATTGCGGACGGTTCCCTCCCCGAGATAGAGTTTGTCCGAGATTTCCTTGTTTGACAGGCCTTCGGCCACAGCGGACAAGAGCTCTGCTTCTCGGTCGGTAAGACCGAAGGAAGCGATATCGCCGCGGCTGCCTGGCGAAGGCAGTTTCATTATGATCTCATCATCGAAGACACGCTGTCCGGAGCGGATTGCCCTAAGTGACGGCGCGATGCTTTCGAAATTCTGTTTCAGAATATAACCGCGCGCGCCGATCGCGAGAGCGCGGGCGATATATTCATCGTCTGAGAAAGTCGTGAGAAAAAGAATACGCGCTTCATGGTACTTTTCCAGGATTTTCGACGCGGCGTCAAGGCCGTTCATATCTGTCATCCGGATGTCCATCAGTAGTACGTCCGGTCTGAGCCGTTCATAATACGGGAAAGCTTCGGCGCCGTTTGACAACGCGCCGACAACCTCGATATCATCTTCAGTTTCCAGAATCGTTTTCAGGGACCGCGCGACAAGACGGTCATCGTCAACTATGAGAACTTTCAAGAGTTAATTCCTCCTTTTGGAATGGTTATGAAGACACGGAACCCTTTATCCGCGCTTATAGTCAGAACGCCGCCAAAGCTTTCGACGCGCTCCCGGATGTTTTTGAGACCGATGCCGTTATCCTCATTATATGAGATGTTCGCGCCATTGTCGCTGATGACAAGCTGCAGGAACGATGGATGCTCGCGGAGAGACAGCGAGGCGTTTGTCGCGTTGGAATGTCGGGCGATATTCGTAAGTCCTTCCTTGGCGATGGCAATCAGCGCGTCGCGGGTTCTGGGAGGCGGATCCGCGCTGAGATCGAAGGTGTAGTCAAGCGGGCAGAAGCGGAAATTTTTTACAAGCGCGGTATAGGCGGCTTCCAGATCGATCGAGTCGTCACGCAGATCGTGAACGCTTGAGCGGATGGAGTCCATTGCCTCGTTCAGAGTATCCTGAAGGACGGCGAGGCCGTTGGCAAGTGTTTCGTCTTTGTTGAGAGCTTTTAGCGCGCCGACCTGAAGAATCGAGCTTGATAGCTGGTGGCCGACACTGTCGTGGATTTCACGGGCGATGCGTCCTCGCTCCGCCAGCTTCGCGACGCTGATTTCAGCATCCTGATTCTCCAGAAGCAGTCGGTGTTCGTGTCCCATTTCGAGCGTGAGCTGACGGTTCTCGTCTTCAAGATCCGAGCGCGACTGACGCAGAGCGAGGAATGAATCAGCGCTGTACTTCAGAATGACCGCGAGCGTTGCCGTGGTCAGGACAGCGATAGACGCGCTTCCATACGCGTAAGTAAAGAAAGCGAGGGGCAGCAGTGTCGGTATTATGATAAAAGCGCGCGATGTATCGGCGGACTCATAGACGAGAACAGGCAGGAAGACGGCAAGAGGCGGAACAAAAATGCCAGCCGCGATAAAAATAACCGATAGCGCGATCAGAGCCGCGGTTCTGCCGCAATAGTCCAGAAGCGCCGCCAGACAGACGGCGGCAAGCAGCGGCACAACGCCTTGGTTAAACCGCGGTGTACACAGGTATATGACCGCGCAGCATACGAACAGCGCGATCCGATCCGTCAGACTTTTTCTTTCCATACGCATGCCCCCTTTTTTACTTTTATCAGTATATCATGCCCGATAACGGCGTTCAACGCGGCATATAAAAAATGACAATTGTCACCATGATAAGTGATTCGCCGCGCTGGCGCGGGTTTCCCGAAGGGCGTACAATGATAGCAGTTCAAAAAGGAGGCGAAGGCGTATGGTTATCACAGTTAAGGATCTTGTCAAACGTTACGGAGAGCTTGTCGCGCTTGACCATTTTAATCTTTCAGTGGAGAAAGGAGAAATTCTCGGGCTTCTTGGCCCGAACGGCAGCGGGAAAACGACCGCCCTCAATTGCGTTCTTTCCCTGCTTACATATAACAGTGGGGAAATACGTGTTTTTGACCGTCCCATGGCGCCGGACGCTTATGATATAAAGCGTGATATCGGCGTTATTACGCAGAATGTGGCCGTTTTCAATGAACTGACCGTGTGGGAGAACACGCGGTATTTCTGCGGTCTTTATATCACGGACAAAACAAAACTCAAGAAGCTTACAGAGGAAGCCATCGATTTCGTCGGTCTTAACGATTATCGGAACTTTTATCCGAAGAAGCTTTCCGGAGGTCTGCTGCGCCGTCTGAATATAGCGTGCGGAATCGCGCACAGGCCAAAGCTTATTATACTGGACGAGCCGACTGTCGCCGTCGACCCGCAAAGCAGAAACAACATTCTCGAGGGTATTAAACGCCTGAATGAGGAAGGCGCGACCGTCGTATATACGTCTCATTACATGGAAGAGGTTGAGCAAATCTGTACGCGGATTGTCATTATGGACCGCGGCCGTGTCATCGCGAATGGCACAAAAGAGGAGCTTAAAAGCATGATATCGCTCGGTGAAAAGATCACGATTGAGTCAGGAGATGTTACGGACGAGCAGGTTGGCGGCCTGAAGACGATTCCTGGGGTCAGCGCGGTATCCTATGACGGGCATGAGCTGGTCATCCGTTCTGTCAGGGACCAGAATAATCTTGAGGCCGTGCTGGACTATCTCAGAAAAAAGAAAATCAATTACGGCCGGATTTATTCGGAGATGCCGACGCTGAATGATGTGTTTCTTGAGCTTACTGGCACGGAACTGCGGGATTAAGGAGGGGAAGCCATGTTTGTACATATATTCACGACGAGGCTTAAATGCCTCCTGCGGGACCGAGGCACCATATTCTGGACGATGATGTTCCCGATTGTTCTGGCGCTGCTTTTTAACGCGACGCTCAGGAATATCGACGCGAGGGCGGAAGGCTTTCAGCCTGTCAGTATAGCGGTTATTAACGACGCGGCATACGCGGAGGACACGCCGTTCCAAAAAGCGCTCGAGGCGGCTTCCACCGGCGATGATAGGATTTTCAGTCTGACACTCGTGACGAGGGAAGAGGCGGAGAGCCTTCTTGAAGCCGGAACGGTCAGCGGATACTACGCGGCGGGCGATCCCATTTCAGTCACGGCAGGCTCGTCCGGCTTTGAGGCCAGTCTCATGAAGACGTTCGCGGACAGTTACACACAGACGCGCTACGCGGCGAATGATATTCTGGAAAAAGACCCGCGGTCCTACGAAAAGCTTGCCGCGGCGGTCTCGGAGCAGACGGATTATCTGCGTGACGCGGCAGTTTCAGACGCGGAGCCGGACAGCTCGTATTCTTATTTCTATTCGCTTCTGGCAATGGCGTGTCTGTACGCCGGTTTCTGGGGGCTGCGTGAAGTAGAGGATATACAGGCGGATCTGTCGGACCGCGCGGCGCGCGTCAATATCGCGCCTGTTAAGAAAGGAAAGGCCTTTTTTTCGAGCATGGCGGCGTCGTTCGTCATAAGCATGTCCGAAATTCTTCTTTTGTTCGCGTTTCTGCGCTTCGCGCTCGCGATTGATTTCGGAGTCCGTACCGGTCTTGTTCTTTTGACGACGCTTGTCGGCTGCCTGATCGGATTAAGCGGCGGGGCGTTTATCGGAGCCGTTGTCAAGGGAAGCGAAAACCTGAAAACGGGCGTGATGCTTGGTCTTACGATGACAGGCTGTGTGTTCGCCGGCATGATGTACCAGGAAATCAAAATGCTGATTGAAAAAAACGCGCCGTTTGTTAAATGGATCAATCCGGTTAATCTGCTGTCGGACGCGTATTATAGCATTTATTATTTGCCGACGCTTGAGCGGTTCTGGCTTGATATCGCGGTTCTTGGCGCGTTTATCGCCGTATTCCGCGCCGGAACTTATTTTACAGTCAGGAGGCGTCGCTATGCGAATCTTTAAGCTTTGTGGTAAGGTCATGTGGGCGACCAGGCTGACGATTCTGATCTACATCGTGATATTCATGGCGCTTTCGGTCATTATGTCGTTCACGGCATCGAAGGAACCGTCTTATCAGACATATTCAACGGAAAAGACAGAAGTCGCGTTTATCGCGGAGGAGTCTACGCCCCTCACGGAAGGTCTGCGGACGGCGCTTTCCGCGAACGCGAATTTTGTCGATGTAAAAGACACGCCGGCTTCGCTCGCGGACGCTCTTTATTACCGCGAGGTCAGCTATATCATTCGCGTGCCCGCGGGATTTACGGACGCGTTCCTCAAAGGCGAAAACCCGCGGATTTCCTGTACGAGCGTGCCGGGCAGCGCCTCCGGCGCGTACATCGGCGAAAAGCTTCGGCTGTGGCTGAACACGGCGTCTTTGTATGTGAAGACAGGAGCCGTGACGGACGCGGGCGAGCTCGAAGAGCGTATGAACAGCGCGGCGCGGGAAACAGCGTCAATTACGATTTCCGACGGGGCGAAAAGCGTCTCTGATTATTCTTTTTTGGCCTACTATTTCAAATATCTGGCATATATCGTGACGGCTGTCCTGATTTCGATCATAGCTGTTCTGATGCAGGTTTTCAATAACAAAGATTTACGTCGCCGGACGTTCTGCTCGCCGATTACGGCGCGGCAGTATAACACACAGTTTATTCTGGCGGGAATGGCCTTTTCCGCGGGCTTTTGGCTCATAATGATGATTTGCGGAGCGCTTTTTGACATGAAAGGCTTTTTCCGGGCGACAACGTTGCTGCTCGCGCTCAATTCGTTGGTTTATACCTTGACGGCAGCGGCTCTCGGTTTCATGATCGGAACGCTGGCAACGTCACGCGAGCAGGTGGGCGCCTTGTCGAACATGTTCGCGCTTGGCTTCAGTTTTATCGGCGGCATTTTTGTCCCTCTGGAATTCCTCGGAAACGGCGTTCTGACAGTCGCGCGTTTTACGCCGTCATACTGGTATGTGAAGGCCAATGACGTGATCTCGTCGGCGAAAGACATCGGGAGTGTTGATATTACGACAGCGCGAAATGATATGCTTGTTATTCTGTGTTTTGGCGCGGCTTTTCTGACAATCGGTCTCGCGGCGGAAAAGCGAAGACGAGAGTATTCGGCGTCGTAAATGGCGCGCTTCTTTTGGAAAACCAAAATCCGGAATTTCCTTCTTGATAAAGGGAATTCCGGATTTCCAGGGAATCATGTTCGGCGAAGTATCTGTTGACGAAGGCCTTAAAGAATCGGAAGATTACGCGAATAATCTTTTGAAGGAGTACTGGGCGGACAAATAGGATATCGTTGACTAAGTTTTTAGGCCCGCGGAAACGCGGGCATATTTTTTGAAGGGAACGAAATGAGTAAAAAGCAAAAGGGCTTAAAGAAAATCGCGCCGTATCTATACATTTCGCCGATCTCTCTCATATTAATTGTTTTTGTCGTGGGATCCGTGATCATTTCTTTCGCGCTTGGGTTTACAAAATATACGATCATAGCCCCGCCGACTTTCCACGGGTTTAACAATTATATAAGGCTTTTCCATGATACCAAATTTTTGAAATGCCTGAGTAACACGATTAAACTGATGCTATATATTGTTCCGTTACAGCTGGTGACCGGCGTTCTGGTTTCCGTGTTTCTGGTCGCCATCCGAAATAGATGGATTGGCAAGGTGGCGAACTGCGTAATATTCATCCCATTCCTGTGTTCAGGCGCGGTTTGCGGTGTTGTCTGGAGAGAATTTTAAATGGAAAGATCGCGATTGTGGAGAAATTCTTCGGGATTATTGGATATTTCGGACAGCTATTACGAGGCGGCGAAAGTGGATGGGGCGAATGGAATCAAAAGTTTCTTTTTGATCACGCTGCCGCTTCTGAAACCGACCATCATCCTTGCCGCTTTTTTGTCGGTCACATCCTCGCTTTGCGTGATGGATATTATTATGATGATGACGGGCGGCGGGCCCAATAACGCGTCGATGACATTGGTTCTGTACGCTTACACACTATGCTTTGGGTCAAGCAACGCCGGATTCGCCATGGCCATATCGAATGTGCTGTTCCTGTTAATATTCGCGGTCGCGATCGCCGGGGTGATCCTTACCGTTGTAGTATGCTCGTTCGCGGGCTACGCGTTCGCGAAAATGGATTTTAAGGGAAACGACGCGATTTTCATCGGAATTGTAATGACGATGGTGGTTCCTTCCGCGCTGATTTTGCCTCTGCCGACCGCTTTTGGCGTGTTTATTATCCGGCAGGCGATTCTGGATGTCCCTGGCGAACTGGTGGACGCGGCGAAAATTGATGGGCGCGGAGATATAAAAACATTCATTCACGTGATTTTTCCGTTGATCAAATCCTCTGTATTGGCGGTCGCGATCTTCACTTTTGTCGGGGCGTGGAATAACTATATCTGGCCGCTGGTGGCGTGTACAAAGACGGAGATGAAGACACTTCCCCTGGCGCTTGATATGATGAAGACACAGTATAACGCGGATGTAGGTCTTACGATGGCCTGCGCCGTGATCAATTTCCTGCCGCCATTTCTTTTTTATTTATTTACGCGGAGCAAGTTTAAAGAGAGTATGACATTAAGTGGAATAAAAGGATAATGGCGAACACAAGCGATGATAAATGTGGTTGTGAGTAAGAAAGACGCGATGACACCGATGGAGCGCGAAAAAGCGATTCAAAGCGGCGCGGATTATGATCGCATTCCGATTGTTCCGTTCATTGAACAGTGGAAATGTAGAAGATATCATGTTTTGACGCGCGAGATTTATCAGGATCCTCTGGTCATGGCGGAGCTGGAGATCAAAGCTTACAATGAGTATGGCAATGATCGTATGTGGATCGGCCCGAATTCCATGGGCGTCGCGGAGGCTCTCGGCGCCAATACGGTATACCCGCCAGATGATATCGCGTATATTCAAAGCGTGTCCATTGGAGACGCCGTGGATCTGGAAAAGCTGGAGCCGTTAAACGCTTTTCAAAGCGACATGATTGAGCGATTCCGAATCGCCGCGGAAAAACTTCGAGTGGGGCGCGAAATACGCGCCGAAGATCGTGGCGAGCGTCGATGGTAAAGAAGAAAAGATTTTTGGGTGGCATACGCCCGCGATCGGAGAGTACACCAGTTTTTTAGAGGTGTTTCTGCCGCGGCTGACCGCGAAACTGCGCGAATGGGGCGTCGCGGACGCGACCTATTTCATATATCGGACGAGCCCAGGGAGGAACACCTCGAAAGCTACAAAGCGGCCAAAGAATCCCTTGGGCATATGCTGGACGGTTTTCAAACGTTTGACACGTTGTCCAGCTACGAGTTTTATAAACATGGTCTGGTCGATAAACCCATCCCGGGCAACAATGAGATTGAGGAATTCCTGGATCACGGTCTGACAGATATGTGGACTTATTATTGCACGGGTCAGTTTTATGAAGTCAGTAATCGATTTATGTCGATGCCGTCACTCCGGAATCGTATCTACGGGATTCAATTATATAAATATAAGGTCATTGGAATTCTCCATTGGGGGTACAATTTTTATAACAGTCAGTTCTCATATGAGCATATCAATCCATACGCGGTTACGGACGCGGATAACGCGTTCCCCGCCGGTGACCCGTTTCTGGTTTATCCGGGGGCGGACAGACACCCGGAGGAATCAATCCGTATGATGGTTCATTATGAGGCGATGACAGATTTAAGAGCGATGAAGCTGCTGGAAAGCCTCGCGGGAAGAGAACGCGTGATGGAACTGATGGAAGAGGATCTCGCGGACCCGATCACGTTTAAGTGTTATCCGAAATCGGATATGTATTTGTTGAGATTAAGATATATGGTAAATAGGGAGATTAAGAAATGGACAGATGAAATTGAGATGAAGCTGGATGAAGCTGACAAGGCCTCGGCAGCTGACAGCGCCCGTTATTCGGAAGATGAACTCTTACATAGAGTCAGGAGCCGTATCAATGACAAGCGTTAATTACGAATCGTTATATAATCTTTTATGTCCATATTGATGATGTGATGGAAGTACGTAGAATATTATACAGAAAACGCGATTTTTCAAAAGAAATATAGTTTAAACAGTTCGCCAGAAAGTTTCTCCGGAATTCCTTATATGCCAGGAATTCCGGATTTTTCATTTCTAAGACAATCGTATTCTTTTGTAATATAGCTTAATCGTTGGATTGCTTTGTCAGAAGCTATTCAAGTCTGGCTTCCAGCCCGCCAAACAGAACTTGGTAATACATTTGTTCTGAGGACTTTACAAACAATCCAAGCAGACGAGCCGACGTGAATTAGAACCGGCATACTGCTGCTCCGGGATGAGTTTCTCGCTTGAGATAGACGGGCCGCTTGCCGGTTTGTGTAGCGGAGCCGATTCCTTCGCCCAGCCAGAAAACCATGGTTGGCGTTCCGGCAGTTTATAGAATGTCACATCTTTGCCGAGCTCCTTCATTCGCCGATACAGGCGGCTGTTATCGGCACGGTATTCTACGGCTTTGTCAGAAACCAGTTTAAATCCCCGCGTCCCGGTACTCCGTCGGCCGGATTCCGACCACGCTCTTAAAAGTATTGCTGTAGTGATAGGCCGAGCAGAAGCCGAGATTCTTGGAGATGGTCTTGATGGGGACGCCCTGCAGGAGCATTTCCATGGAGCGTTCAATTTTGAATTGCGTAAGCGCTTGCCGCGGGGTTTTGTTCAGAATTTTGCGGAAGGCCTTATCAAGACTTGTCTTACTGGTGGCGGTGTAGTGGATAATATCCGTGATGACAATCGGTTCTGCCATGTGTTCCGCGACATAGGTGAACGCCAGGTTGATCAATCTGGATTCCCGCCCGATCTTGAATAGCTCTTTGTCTCTTGTATTCTCAATCTGATCGTATATGATTCGCGCGGTGAGGTATTTGATGAACTGCCGCGCGGTCGCTTCCCGACCATGCCGCGAGGGGTCGCTTTCGGCGAGATCCTTCAGCAGAGCGCCCAGATAGTTGTATTTCGTGTCTGTGTAATTCGAGATTGAGCCCACGGCGATATCGAAATTGAACCGCGCCATAAACGGCGTGATGTCGAACTGAATAAAAGCGAAAACGGGCTGGGTGTTCCCAACTCTTTTTCCGCTGTACACCTCATATGGCCGGAAAATATAAAAAGAGCCCGGTTTCAGTAGAATCCGCCGGTTCCCGTGGGTTACTTCGACGGAACCCTGTTTATAATAAACGACTAAAAACATGGGCAGTATAAAGTCCATGACTTCCATATCAGACATATGATACATGCCATAGCCCAGCAGACGGACGCTCATTCCGTCAATGTACTCATTCGCCGCGTTATTTTCCCGGTTTGGTAATGTTATGAAACTGTCTGAAACATTCATTGACATTTTGTTTCGGCTCCCTCATCTGGTGGTATTATCAGAAGTATAACACAATTCCGAAAAAGATACATAGAAGAACCAAATAAATATATGAAAGAACATTATTTCACATACGATATTGCGTGATTTCCCGCTCCATATTAAAATAATAATAAACGTTAATTTTAATATATCATTAGCCGCGCGAAGCCGGTTTTTTTAACCTTCGGACAGGATAAGATCAATAGGAGGATGGCGAAAATCATGATTAAAGAGTTTCAAATGACCCCGACGGAGAGAGATTTGTTCGACAGTGTTTTATGTGGTATTTTACGCTATTCGCCCGAGGAGGACGCGCGGGTTCTGCAGTTTAATAATACCTGCGCGCAGTTATACGGGTACGAGGATAATGAAGAGTTCGCGGTCGCTCTGGAATCCGGGGAAATCAAAACCGTGTACGCGTATGATCGGGAGATTTTTCGAGGGTTTTTCAGGCGCTGTGTCCGGAGCGGGAAGACGATCAATTTCGGCCATCGGATCATGCGCAAGGACGGGACGCTCGCGTATGTGATGGGCACGATGCGCGTAAGCGAAATGGCCGGAGGCGAGAAGGTCGTACAGGCGATGTTCACGGACTCCGGTTATCATGTCGCGCGGGAGGATATCCGGAGAAGTCTGCGGTATTTGCCGACAAGCTCAGATGGAAGCGAGAAGCTGATCGTGGCGTCGGCGGATGACACGGCGAGACGTGAGCTGCGGGAAATCCTGATGCCGGATTACACAGTGATTGAAGCCATGAGCGAGCAGGAAATCTGTTCCGTTCTGGATAAAGAGCAGGACGAGATCGGCGCGGTTCTGGTGGATGAGGAAATCGTCTCCAACAATGATTTCCGGTTCATGGCGTCGATTAAAAGCAGTATTCTTCTGGCGTCCATTCCGGTCGTGATTCTTGCCCGCGCGGGCAGCGAGGACGAGGAACGGCTGCTGTCCTATGGAGCGAGTGAGTTCCTCCGCAGGCCCTTTAACGCGAACGTGATACGGCTCCGCGTCTCGAATCTGCTGGAGCTTCGGGATACCGCTATCCAGCGTAACGCGATCGAGTCACTGGTGGATAATATTCCCGGCGGCGTTGTCATTTTCCGGGTCGGCAGCCGACTGGAGCTTTTGTATGTCAGCAAGAAGCTCGCCGCGATGGGAGCCTGGACCGAAGAGGAACGTATGTGGGTGAGGCGCGAGGGACTCGATGGCCTGATTTATGAGGCGGATCGCGCGCGTGTCACCAAGAATCTTTTTAAAGCCGCGGATAATGGGAGCGCGATCGAGCTGACATTCCGCCTTGTTGGCGCGGACGGCAAAATCATCTGGGCGCAGGCGCACGCGGTGCTGATCCGTAAGGAAGGCAATAAACCGGTCTATCAGTCTGTCATTACGCCTACCTCGGTTCGCGAGAAGATGTATCAGAATGTGCTGGATGATTCTTTTTCCGCGATAGCGGTCAATGACGATAAGACGGACGAGCAATTGTATCTGAATAACGCGGCTGCCGCGTTGGCGGAGGAATTCGATGACCCCGCGGATTGTCCCTGGATGATGTACAGAGGAGAGGATCTGCCGGACGACAGATATATTCCGAGACAGATTATCACGAAGAAAACGGGACGTCATCTGAATATGAACGGACGGCGGATCAATTGGAACGGAATACCGGCCCGGATTGTGTTCCTCGCGGACGACACGAAGAGCTATCGACTTCAGAACGAGCAGCTGGAGCGCGCGCTTGGCGAGGCGAAGAAGGCCAACGAAGCCAAAAGCTCGTTTTTATCACGCATGAGTCATGACATACGCACACCGATGAACGCGATTCTCGGTATGTCCAACCTCGCCCTGGAAGAAATCGACAATAAGGACGCGGTGAAAGATTACTTAGAGAAAATAAATTCATCGGGACAGTATCTGCTGGGGTTGATCAATGACATTCTGGATATGTCGCGTATTGAGAAGAACCGCGTCAAGCTTCGCCTGGAACCCGGGACGGTCACGCATTGCCTGCATGACGTGCTGGTATCCATGCAGGCGCAGCTGGATCAGAAAAAGCTGCGATTCGGTTTAAACCAGATTCCGGATACGCCGGAGGAGCTGGTGATGCTGGATCCGATGCGGATGCAGCAAATCTTTTTCAATCTTCTGTCGAACGCCGTGAAGTTCACGGATGAGGGCGGAAGTATTCTGGTCAAGATTCAGCGAGAGACGCTGGGAGAGAACCGGATTCACTATTTTATAGATGTGAGCGATACGGGTATCGGGATTGCTGAAGAAGCCCAGGAGCGGATTTTTGAGGCGTTTGAGCAGGTCGAGTCGGAGACGAAGAACGGCACGGGACTTGGCCTCGCGATTGTGAAGAATCTGCTCGCGATCATGGGAGGCGGCATAGGCGTGGAAAGCGAGCCCGGAAAAGGAACGACCTTCCATATTGACGTGCCGTTTGCTGTTTCTCCCGCGCGGACGATCGAGAAAGACGAGCCGAAGAAAGAAGAGTTTGATTTCACCGGAAAAACCGTGTTGGTCGTGGAGGATCATCCTATAAATATGGAAATCACGCGAAAGCTTTTGGAAAGAAAGAACTGCGCGGTCGATTCCGCTTTTAACGGACAGGAAGCGGTTGATCTGCTGAATCAACGGAAGCCAGGCGTGTTTCAGGCGGTGCTGATGGACATTCAGATGCCGGTTATGAACGGGCTTGACGCGGCCCGCGCGATACGGGGTTCCGCGCGGCCGGATCTCAAGAAGATTCCGATTATAGCCATGACCGCGAACGCGTTTGAGGAAGATGTCCGACGCAGTAAAGAAGCCGGTATGGACACGCATCTGGCAAAACCGATTGATCCGAAATTGTTGTATGAGACATTACGGAATATTTGGGGTGAAACGATATGAATGTAGATAATTTTACCGATTTGAACGATACGCACAAAGACGTGCTTCTGGAGCTGGGAAATATCGGCACAGGTAACGCGCTGACCTCATTATCGCAACTCACAAGCCGGCCGATTCAAATGGATTTGCCGAGAATCCGCGTTACGGATATCGATAGTCTGCCCGCGATTCTTGATTTTCCGGGTAATAAGAACGCGGGTGTCGTCATCGACGTGCATGGAGATTTCGATTGTGTCATAACATTTCTGCTGAACGCGGATTTCGCTAAGGTACTCGCGGAGGAGCTGACGGGGGAACAGGTCAGTGATCTGGCGCGCATGAACGAAATGCAGGAGTCGGCGATCAAAGAAGTAGGGAATATTATGTGCAACGCGTATCTGAACGCGCTCGCGTCCATGCTGGAGTCGGAATTCGCGGTTTCCCTGCCAAACCTGAAGCTGGGCGCGAGCCAAGGCATTCTCGATTCTTTTCTCGGTCAGTACGAGGACGAGACACCGGAACTGCTCTTTATCGAAAACACTTTTTATTATTTGGATCAGGCGTACGCCAGCTATATTCTGCTGCACCCGAAATTCGAGTCATTGCGGCGAATCCTGGAGAAGCTTGTTTGAGGCGCGATTATGATTTTTGAGAATACGAATAATCAGGATGAGCTGTATCTGGCGTTTCTGGCGGGCACAGTTACGTATGTGCTCCCGCTTTCGGACGTGGGGCAGATCGTCACGGATATACCGCGGGATATGCCCGCTATTTCTCTCTCGGATCGTGAGGAGAATGGCGGGGTCGTGATCTTTCAGGACGAGGAAGGGCTCGCGGCGCTCAAGGTTGGGCGAATTCTGGGACTGGTGGAGATTCCGCCGTCCTGTCAGTATGAAATACCCGCCGCGGCGCGGGGGCCGGGAAACCGGTGGATCGCCGGCGTCGCTTTTATAAAAAGCATAGAATGTCTTTGTTATCTGTTGGATCGCGGGCGGCTTCGGGAGCGCTTTTTATGAGGTGTCATAATGGAGGATATCATTTATCTGCGGGCGAAACTGGACACGGAGCGGTTCGCGGTACCTGTTTTAAACATCATAAAAATATTATCTGACGCCCTTATCCTTCCACTGCCGGACGCGCCGGAAGGAATATGGGGAATCGCGTATGACGAGGGAGAAATATTTCCGGTTCGCTTCCTCGGTCAGAAGAGGGGAGCCTCCGCGCGTCTGATCATTCTTTGCCGCGGCGCGGAGGCTTACGCGGCAGACTTCGTCGAAACCATGGGACGACTCGCGGATGAGGAGCTGTCGCGGTCCCAATCCTATGGCGGTGATGGTATTCTGCTGTTGGATAAGAAAGGAATAGAATGAATACACTCAGCGATAAAGAATTTCGGGAGATCGAGCATTACATCCGCGAGCGTTACGGCCTGAACCTCGAAAAGAAAAAATATCTGATCGAAAGTAAGCTTGGGCTTGAGGTGGAGCGTTCGGGTTCCGATTCTTTCGCGGAGTACTGGGAAAAGGTCCGAAACGACGCTTCCGGAATTCTGGAGCGCCGGATGATGAATCTTTTGACAACGAATTACACATATTTTTGCCGAGAGGAACAGCATTTTAAGTTTTTGCGCGAGCGGGCGCTTCTGACGCTTCCTGCCGACAGGAGCCGGACACTTCGCGTATGGAGCGCGGGCTGCTCTACCGGCCAGGAATGTTATACCATCGCGATGGCTCTTTCGGATTGTCAGGCGTCAGGCGTTTTACGCGGCCCGTTTTCCATATTGGGAAGCGATCTGTCCGAGACGGCGATCGAAGCGGCCCGATTGGGCCAATATGGAGGGGCGGATTACGCCAGACTGCCTCTTTCGTGGCAGACGCTTTATTGCGAGATTTTGACGGAAGGGCGTTTTCAGGTGAAGGAATCGCTGAAAGAGCATGTGAGTTTTGAAAGACAGAATTTGATGAGCGATTTTTTTATGACACCGACCTACGATATAATTTTCTGCCGGAATGTGCTCATTTATTTTCACGCCAAAGAAAGGGCCGAGTTGGTCAAAAGACTGACGGCCGCTTTGCTGCCTGGAGGCTATCTTTTGATCGGGCATACGGAAAGCCTGCTTTCCATTCCGAACAGCCTGCGCTACATTCAACCGGCGGTATACAGGAAACCGGAGGCGAAAAAGTGATTAAAAATAAAATTCGGGTTCTTATTATTGAGGATTCCAGGTTGTATCAAATGTATTTAAAACAGGTCATCGAGGCGGATGAGTGCCTTATGGTGGCGGGAATCGCGGACTGTGGGGAAAAGGCGCTGGAAATAATTCCCGCTTTGTCACCGGATATTATCACGCTGGATCTGCGGCTTCCCGACATGGATGGCTTCGAGTTATTGGAAGATATCACGCGGAAATGGAAGGTCCCTGTGATTGTGGTCACGGAGAACGCGGACGCTTGTGAGCGTTCCATCGCGCTGGGGGCTTGTGATTTTATCGCGAAAATACAGGACACGGAGCCGGGAACCGCCGAGCAGTTCCGACTTCTTCTGAAACTGAAGCTCAAGATGCAGGCGGAAACGCGGTCAGAAACGCCGCGCCGCGCGTCTGTTAAACGGCCCGCGCCGGCCGCGGAACAAAGGAGTCTGAGCTCAAGTATTATCGCCATCGGGGCGTCACTGGGAGGCACGGAAACAACGCTGCGGATCCTGCGTCAGCTTCCGGACAACCTTCCGGGGATCGTGATCGTCCAGCACATGCCGCCGGAATATACCAACGCGTACGCCATGCGCCTGGATCACTGCTGCGGGCTTACGGCGCGGGAGGCGAGAAACGGGGAGTTGATTCTGCCGGGAACCGCTCTTGTGGCCAGAGGCGGGGAACAGCTGACGGTATACAGGACAGAGCAGGGTTACCGCGCGCGGGTCGGCGGAACTGAGAAGGTCGGGGGCTTCTGCCCCTCGGTGGACGCGCTTTTTCACTCTGTGGCGAAGGCCGCGGGCGCCGACGCGCTGGGCGCGCTTCTTACCGGTATGGGCCGGGACGGGGCCGAAGGGCTTAAGGAGATGCATGATAATAAAGCGTATACTCTGGGCCAAAGCGAAGAAAGCTGCGCGGTGTTCGGAATGCCCAAAGCCGCGTGGGAACTGGGCGGCGTAGACAAGTTGCTTCCGCCGGACAAGATCGCGGAGGAAATTATTCAACATTTTCATACATACGGAAAAAGTGAGGCGGATAAAAAATGAAGGATAAACTGATTTTGATCGCGGACGACGCGGCGTTCATGCGTAAAATGATCCGGAACGCGCTGACCTCCGCCGGTTACAGCAATTTCATCGAGGCGAAGAACGGCGAGGAAGCGGTTCGTCTATTCGCCGCGGAGAATCCTGATCTAGTGCTTATGGACGTAACAATGCCAGAGATGGACGGTTTGGAGGCGCTTAAGCGGATCATGGCGATTTCGCCGACCGCGAAGGTGATCATGTGTTCCGCGATCGGGCAGGACGGAACGATTATGGAAGCTGTTCGAAGAGGGGCCAGCGAGTTTATCGTGAAGCCTTTCAAAAAAGATCAGCTTTCCGATATGGTCGCTAATTTGCTGGATTAGGGGGAGAAATTATGAAACGATTGAAGGATCTGAGAATTGGAAGTAAGATTGTGCTTTCCTTTGTCGCGGTCATCGCTCTTGTGGCCGTTATACTTGTAGCGACGCAGCTGAGTATGAACCGCGTAAGCTCCGATATGGAAACCTTTTACAACGAGGAATTTCAGATCGTCGCCGTCAGTCAGACTGTGATGACAGATCTGCAGGGTTACGCCAAAGGCCTGTCCAGAGTCGCTCTGGCCGCGGAGAACGCGGAGGAACGCTCTCCGGAGGAGGCGGCCGCTTATCTGACGACCAGGACGAACGAAATGAACGACTATTTGTCGGCCATGGGCTCAGACATCGAGACACTGAGCGCGCTTCCGCTTCAGTCCCAGGATGAGCTCGCGACGGTGAATGAGATGTATAAAACGCTGACAAGTCAGACAAGTCAATTGCTTATTATGTACAGCGATGGGAAGGTCGACGATGGCTTAACTCTTGCCAATGGGGAGATTGAGCAGAACGCTGTGACCATGAGGACCGCGCTTAACACGATCATTGAGCGCGCCCAGAAACGCGCCGAGGATAAATATGAAAGCACGATGACACTGGGCAGACAGCAGAGAACTCTGGTTTTGGCCCTGACCGCTTTTGTAGTAGCGCTTACCGCCGTATTGTGCGTAATACTTACAGGAAGCGTCAAAAAACCGCTGACGGAGATGGAAAGCGCCGCTAAAAAGCTCGCGGAAGGCGATCTTTCTCAGGATATTCAATACCATAGTAAAGACGAAATCGGTTCACTGGCGGAAAGTCTGCGCGTCACGATTAAAGCCATGAGGCGTTATATTCGGGAAATTGACGCCGCGATGGACGCGATCGGAAACAGGAAGCTGAACTACGCGCCTACAGTGGAGTTCAAAGGGGATTTCGTGTCGATCAAAGAGTCGCTCACTAAAATATCCGAGAACCTGACGGACGCGCTGGAGCAGATCAATACCGGCGCGGATCAGGTTGCCCGCGGCGCGGAACAAATTGCCGGAAGCGGCCAGGCGCTCTCGCAGGCCACGCTGGAGCAGGCAAGCTCAGTGGAAGAATTGAGCGCGACGATCAATGACGTTTCGGACAGGGTCCGGGACAACGCGGACAACGCGGTCGCGACCAGCCGTCTCACGGAGGCGGTAGGCGCGGATGTGCGGGAAACAAGTCGGCAGGTGCTGGATATGAGCGCGTCAATGAATAAAATGCGTGAGTTGTCCCGTGAAATCACGGGAATTATCAAGGATATTGAGGACATCGCCTTTCAGACGAATATACTCGCGCTTAACGCGGCCGTAGAGGCGGCGAGAGCGGGCGAGGCGGGCAAAGGATTTTCCGTCGTGGCGAACGAGATTCGCCGCTTGTCCGAGAAAACAACAGAAGCGAGTCGTTCCACGAGTGATTTGATCGGTAAGACTGTCGATATGATGACACAGAGCGCGGATATGGCGGAGGTCACAGCGGATAAGCTGGCTCAAACGGCGAATTCCGCCAAAAACGCGGCGGACAAGGTTCGGTCCATATCACAGGCTTCCGGCGAGCAGGCTACGGCGGTCGTGCAGCTGCGGCAGAGTATTGAGCAGATTTCCAGCGTCGTGCAGGAAAACTCCGCGACAGCGGAGGAAAGCGCCGCGTCCAGCGAGGAGCTGACCAGTCAGACACAGATGCTTAAAAAGCTTGTGAGTTCCTTTGAGTATGACATGAAATAATAACGCCGGCGGCTGTTTTCGGAGGTGATTAGATGGGCTTTTTCAGCGCGGATCTGGAATCCATGGTTGAGCTGTATCAACGGGAGACGGCCGAGCTTATGGAAGAATTCAATACAAGACAGGTCAAGGCCACGCGGGAAAATCGTTTTTCGGAACAGGACATCAACGCCGTTTTCCGTGTCGTTCACACCATTAAAAGTTCCGCCGCGATGATGGGACTTTCGAATATCAGTGATTGCTCGCACAGAATGGAAGATCTTTTTTTGCTGTTCCGCGACCGGCCGGAGCGCTCGCTCGGGCGCGAGGATCGTGTTTTTGAACTGATGGATCTTTTCGCGGATTATGTGGAAAAAGAAAACGAGAGAATGTCATCGCGTGATTTTCAGCCTCAAAGCGCGGAAGCGGTTCTGACGGCTATTCAGAAAGAAATTGATTTTTTCAGTGGAAAAGAGAGCGCTGCCCCGGGGCGGGAAGCGCCTTCCGGCAGGGAGAGGCCGGAACGCCCGCTCAAAACGGAAAGCGGGGAAGCGCCGGTAACGGAGCCGGGTCCGGGGCCGGACGAGACCGTTTGGAAGGTTACGCTGCGCGCGAACTGCCAGATGGAAAACGTACGCGCCTTTATGTTAGTCAGACAAATTGGGGAGTTCTGCGATAAAATCACGACGGAGCCATCGAATCTCGAGGCGCCAAACTCGGCGGAATATATCAGTCGGAATGGTCTGCTGCTCAGATTACGCTCGAGACGGGAGGAGGAAGCGCTTCAGAAGCTTTTATCTTCTCCCTACGTAGCGCGCGTGGAAGAAATCGGGTCGAAGTCCGGAACGGAAAAGCCGGAGTCGGAAACGGGCGCGGATGGCCTCCGGGGAACGGAGGAAGAAGATGACGCGGCGGAGCGCCAGAATAAATTCAGCATGGTTTCCTGGGACAGAGTGACACGCCTGCAGAATATTACGGGAGAACTGATTACGTCCAATACGATACTGGGGGCGTCCATCAAGAATCTCGCGCGGGATGAGCGTTTGGAGAACGAGTTCCAGACGATGGAGCGGCAGTTCCGGGAATTGGAGAAGCTGGTGATGTCGCTTTCCATGACGCCGGTATCGTCTGTGGCGCCTCGGTATTACCGTCTGATTCGGGATATAGCCGCGCGCGAGAATAAGAAAATCCGCTTAGAGATAATCGGTGAAGATATTGAGGCGGACAGAAATCTGCTGGACACGCTCGCAAAGCCTTTAATACATCTGCTGCGGAACGCGGCGGATCATGGGATTGAAGCGCCGGAAATACGGGCCGCGGCGGGGAAAGACGTTGTTGGCTTGATCACCCTTAAATTTGAGAATCTGACGGATCATCTCCGTGTCACGGTCGCGGATGATGGCGCCGGGATGGATAAAAGCCTATTGCTGCAAAAAGCGTCAGCGAGAGGAATATTGACCAAGGACGCGAGTCAGTACACGGAGGATGAAATTCTGAATCTCGCTTTTCTGCCCGGCATGTCGACAAATGAGAAAGTAAATCAGTATTCCGGCCGGGGAGTGGGCATGGATGTGGCTCGAAGTGTTGTGGGGGCGCTGGGAGGAAGCGTGTCTGTCAGAAGCGCGCCTGGAAGAGGCTCGACAATTATTATGGAGATGCCGGTTTCCATGACATCCGCGGAATGTATCCGTTTCATGGTGGGCGCGTATACATGCCTGATTCCTATTCGCTGCGTGACTCGAATTTACAGTTTTGACGAGGTCAAGGGTTATATTCAGAGTATTGACGGGCGAATGTGGCTCCAGGCGGACGCGATGCTTCCCATTCTCGATTTGTTTCGTCTTTACGGCGAGAAACGAACGGCGCAGAGCCGCCTGATCGTTATACATGACGTAAAAGGGTCCGCGGCGCTGCTGTCCGGACCGGTCGCGGGACAGCAGACCGCGGTCGGGAAGCCGTTTCCGTCTTTAATCGGCCGTGATTACCGCGCGCGTACCGGTATGATTGGCTGCGCGGTTACGGAAACAGGCGGGCTTGGCATGATGCTCAACGCCGATTGGCTGATTCAGGCGTTGGGAAAGGAAATAGCGGAAGATGGAAAATAACAGAGATAAGAGCAGGCTTTTGCTGGTGACGAGGCAGGGACAGTCAAGATACGCGTTTTCCGCGGAAAACGTGGTGGAAGTTATTACGTCACCCGCTATAACGCCGCTGCCCGGGCAGCCGGATTACCTACGAGGGCTGATCAGTTATAAAGGGCGAGTCGTTCCCGTGTTATCCCTGCGGGCGCTTCGCGGGCTTGACGCGGACGCGGATGAGCCAATCTGCGTGATGATTCGTATGGACGATCTTTTGCTGGCGCTGACTGTGGACAGCGCGGAATCTCTGATGGAGGATAACGGTCGCCGCGTGGAGTATGACGAGTCACTTTTGAATGGAAAATTCATTAAGCTGGATTGCGCGATACCGGGTGATCCGGTTATTCTGGTTCTTAATTTGAAAAAAGTATATCAGGCTGTCGAAAGCCATTTTAACTCGTAAATAATGTCCGACTGCCGGAGGTGACAGGGATGACACGGGGTATTATAAGTCTGGAAGACTCAAAAGTATACGAAAGCCTTCCGGTTCCATTCTGCGTTTTTTGGATACGCGGGGACACGTATGACCTGCTGGCTGTGTCGGACGGCTTTCTGGAGGCTTTCCGGGCGGCCAGGGAGGACTTCTACGGGTCCTGTCCGGAGCTTTTTCGACAGCATATACATCCGGAGGATTACAGTCAGTTCCGATTCGATCTAACGGCTGCCTGTCTGGATCCGCGTGGAAGATATGAGGCGGTTTACCGCGTAAGAGCCAGAGAGAATGGGCTTTATCGCTGGGTCTCGGGAAAAGGCCGCGTAAAGCGTCAGGAGGATGGCTCTTATATCCTTTACGCGTATTTCAGCGATGTGCATGACGAGACACAGTCTCGCCGGGAAGCGGCGGAGGAGAAACAGCGTCAAAAGATACTGCTGACGGATATTCTGTCCACAACGAAAACCGCGATTTTCTGGAAGGACGCCGACAGGAGGTTCCTGGGCGCGAATAAGGCGTTTCTGGATTATTACGGATTTACCGACGAAAGCGAGATCCTCGGGAAAAATGACGAGGAAATGGGCTGGCACACGGATCCGGATTCTTATAAAAATGACGAGGCGAGAGTCCTGCGCGACGGGATCAGCACTGACCGCGTTCCCGGGAAATGCCTCGCGCGAGGGGAAAACCGTGATATCGTGGCGAGCAAGAGCCCACTGATTGAGAACGGGGAAATTGTCGGCCTGGTAGGCAGCTTTGAGGATGTCACGAAGGAAACAACGCGGCAGGCGGAGATCAAGCGTCTGAACGAGGCGCTGGAGAAGCGGATTTCCGACTGGGATCTTCTGATGAGCGTTACCGATGTCTGCGTCGTGAAAATCGATCTTCGCGATTTCGCTATTGTCGAGTACAATGACGCGATGTGCAATATGATCGGTCTTACGAGAGAAGAGTATGAGAAACGGTATCATGGCAGTATGGCTTTGTTCTACACCGGTAAGTATTTTGTGGAACTGGATAAGCTGAAAAAATTAATTATAAATGCCATGAAAGAGGGAAAAAGCAAAATCGCGCTGGACATGCGCGTTCCAAGCGCGAAGGGCGAGCTCTGGATCGGCGGGGCCGTGATGTTTACGGACCCGGATCCGAACACGGGACGCCCGATATACGCGAGAGCGGTATATCGCGACATAACCGATATTATTCAAGCGCGGGAAAAAATAGAGCAGGCGGAGCGGGAAAAACGGAAAGCGGCCGCCCTGAAAACACAGTCGCGTCAAATGAGCCGCCTGATCGACAGCGTGCCGTCGGGCCTTGGCGCGCTGCGCGTCATAGACGGCGTTCCGGAACCGAAAACACGGATTAATCGCTTTTTTGTGGAGCGGATAGATATCGCGGTTGACAAAGAAAATGGAGCGGATATGGCCGCCTTTCTGGACGCGGTTCATCCGGATGACCGCGAAAGATTCGTGGATGAATATCAGGAGTTTCTGAAGGACAAAGACCTGATGACGAGGCAGTATCGCTTCAGAGCGGTTGGAGGAGAATATGTATGGCTTAGTGTACGCGCGAATATGACGCGTGTTTCCGCGCGTACGGAAATCGCTTACTTTAACTACTCGAATATCACGGAAATGAAGATTATTGAATCCAGACTGCGGGAAAGTCAGCGCTTTTACCGCGAGGTCACGCAGGCGGCAAAGCTTGCCACATGGGATTACGATTGTATAAATCATATTATTATTATGTCGGATGACGCGCATACCCAGAAAGCCCGCGGCATTATGGGTATGCCCCATATTATCCGGAATGTTCCTGCTTCCCTGGTGGAAAACATAAGAGCGGAAGATCAGTCGGATTTTCTGCGGATGTACAGCGAGGTAGAGGCGGGGCGAGGCGCTTCCTGCGAAGTCTGGTATAAACCGATGAATGGCAGGGAGGCGCGATGTGAGCGCGTTACGTACATCGCGGTGACTGACGCGGATGGCGCGCCGGATCACGCGATCGGATTCTCCCAGAACATAACCGCCGAGCGTAAGGTAGAAGAGCGCTATCAGCGCGAGCTTGGTTATCTGCGCCAATCAGACGAGAGCGATCTGATTGCCAAAGGGCATTATAATCTTACGCGCGACAAGGTGCTGGAATATACAACAAAATATGAAAATGTGTACATGGCCCGCCCGGGAATCTCTTATGATGAAGCGCTTCAGGGTTTTATTTGTATGCCGTACGAGAAAAGCGAGCGGGATGAAATCGCGGATAAGCTGAATCGGAATAGGCTGATCGAGAGGTACCAGCGCGGTCAGATGCAGACGACCCTGACATACCGGCGCGCCCGGGAGGGGAAGACACCGATATGGGTTCAGATGAACATTCACACATATATGATGCCTGAGACGGGTGATCTGGAGTGCTTTACATACGCGTATGATATCTCCGGGAAGATGGAAATCGATTATATTATGGGCATGATTTCCGATGAGGAATTTGATTTTATCGGCTTGATCTACGCGGACACCGGGGAGTTTGAGTTCGTTAAAAAATCCTCGACAATTACTTGCGCGGCCGTCCGTGAGCGCGTTCAATACAGCAAGGTTTGTGAAGACACGTGTGGTAACTTTGTCAAAGAGGAAGAACGCGCGGGGTATGACGCCGCTATGTCATTGGATCGCATTCTGGAAGGTCTGGAAGTGAATAACGGCCATTATACGGCAACATTTCAACTCTTCGAGGATGAACGGATCCTTTGCGAGCAGATGGATTACGCCTGGCTGGACAGGACGGGACGCATAATTCTCGTCGTGCGCACGGATGTGACGGCGTCCTTTGAGAAGGATCAGAAGCAGTTGGCGCGTATTGAGGCGGCGAAACTGGAGGCGGACCGGGCAAATGAGGCTAAATCCACGTTTCTCTCCGGGATGAGTCATGATCTGCGCACGCCGCTTAACGGAGTGATCGGTTTTACGGAGCTTGCCATAAAAGAGGCGGACCCGGAAAAGAAGCAGGATTATTTACGAAAAATCAATTCTTCCGGCAGGCTTTTGCTGGATCTTGTCAATGAAACGCTTGAGCTTTCACGAATTGAGAGCGGAAAGGTCACGCTGGAACCGGAAATCGTGATGCCCGATAATCTCATTCCGGCCGTGGTGACCGCGCTGAGACCGTCCGCGGATCTTAAAGGCATTCGTTTCATAACGAATTTTCCGATTGACCCGTCGGTGCCGGTGTGGTGTGACAGACTGAAGGTTCAGAAGATCGCGCTCAATTTGATTTCGAACGCGATTAAATATACACCGGAGGGTGGAACGGTGTCGGTATCCCTGATTCCCGCGAAAGATCACGCGGAAATCGGAAGTTACACATTATTGGTGGAGGATACCGGTATCGGCATGAGCAAAGAATTTATGGAGCGGATGTTTGAGCCGTTCGCGCAGGAAAAACGTTCAGAATCTCTTAAAACGCCCGGTACGGGATTGGGGCTCGCTATTGTTAAGCGATATGTGGATTTGATGGGCGGCTTGATTCAGGTGGAGAGTCGGATTCATAATGGCACCCGATGGGCTGTTACGCTTCCCGTTCACGAGGCTCCGGATCAGGAGACGCGGAAACTGGAGCCGGAGGTGGCGGCGAAGGCGCTGAATGGCAAGCGTGTTCTACTCTGTGAGGATAACTATATGAATACGGAGATCGCCGTTATGCTTTTGAAAGACAAGGGCGTTTCGGTCGAGACCGCGGAAAACGGGGAAGAGGGCGTGAAGCTTTTCATGGCGTCGGAGGAAGGCTATTATAACGCGATTCTTATGGATCTGCGTATGCCTGTCATGGATGGCAATACCGCCGCTAAAACGATTCGAAACCTTCACCGGGAGGACGCGTTGACGATTCCGATCATCGCCATGACGGCTGACGCGTTCGAGGAGAGTGTACGTGAGGCGAAGGAGGTCGGAATGAACGGATATGTAACGAAACCGATCGAGCCGGCGAAGCTTTTCGCCGCGTTAGAGGGACGAGGGGAATGAGAGACACCATGTGAAACGCGGGAGGGGATGTAATGGATAAGCATCAGACAGATATAGAATTGGAACTTGAGACAATTAAAGAAATTCCGTCCGGCGCGGGTATTTTTGACGTGACAAACTCGGTCATTGATTTGAAATACCTGAACGCCGGCTTCTATCAGATGATCGGGGCAAGGCGGGAAGACCGGGAACGCTTTTTCGGTAAAAATACGATTCAATCCGTCCATCCGGACGATCGTCCTGGCATGTTTTCCGAAATAGCGGACGCGATTCGGGAAAACCGGCCATTTGAGTATCAGTTCCGGAATTTAGATGGCGCCGGGGAATACATCTGGATCGGAATCCGCGCCAGTCATAAGACGCTGAGCGCGGAAACAGAGCGATTTTACGCGTCCTATTACAATGTGAGTCAATACATCAGCCGACAGAATGAGTTGGAAGATTACGGTATTCATCTGAATACGATTCTGGGGAATATTCCCGGAGGCGTTGTCGTGTTTTTCGAGCGTGAAGGCGAAATTCGGCTGGAATACGCGAACGCCGGTTTCTACGCGCTGCACCACGGAAGCGCGGAATACTGGGCCGGTCAGAGCGCGAATCCTGTCGACTGGCTTGTTCCGGAGGATCAGGAATTGTTCTGGGAGGAGTTCCGTAAAGTAAAAAGCGGAGAGAAAACCGAGGGCAGCGTCGTTTACCGCGTGACAGGCGAGGATGGGTTGCCGCGCTGGGTCTGGAATCAGTTCCGTCGCGCGTATCAGAGGGAGACCGTGCAGTATTATTACTCTTCGTTTATCGACATGGACCGGCAGGTTGCCGCGGAACAGGAGATTCTACGCGATAAGCAAATGTACGATGACGCGGCGCTATCGGCGAAACTGATCATCTGGTCTTATGACCCCAGGACGCGTCAGGCCGCGATGATGAGAAGTGGTTACACGGAGATTATTTGCCGGAAGCTGAAAATACCTTATATTATTGACAATGTGGTGGACACTATTATTCCGTACGTCTATCCGGAGGATCAGGAGATTTTTCGGGAAGTTTATCGGAAAATCGACAATGGCGAGGAAAGCGCGGAATGTGAGTTCCGATTCCGAATGCCGTCGCATGAGGCCTGGCAGCGGGAGCGCCTGATCTTAAAACGCGTTAACGACAAGAATGGCAGATTGCTGTCCTTTTATGGCTATGGTCAGAATATCACGGAACAGAGACAAAGCGAGGAAAAATTTAACAGAGCGTACGCGCGAATCGAAAATCCCAATTCCTATGGCTCATTTCATCTGAATCTGACGAAGAACTGGTGCGGCGATGGAAGCGCCGGAAAAAGCGGAATAAAAACAGTTCTGGATCTGCAGAAATCCGGCACGGTAGACGGCTATTTTAAGGCGTTCGCGGGAGTGATCTCGGACGACGCGGTTCAGGTTGACTTTTTCGAGCGTTTCGATCGCCGGAAGCTGCTTGAGGGATTCGAGCGGGGAACAGAACGAGTCACGATTGAGTATCCTGTCATCTACGAGAACGGAAAGAAACATTGGCGGGAAGGCTTTCTGGACATGATCAAAAACCCGGGCACGGGCGACATCGAGGCGATCACGTATTCCAATGATATCGACGCGAAAAAGCGCGATGAGTTCATTATGAATAAGCTGATCCACGAGCATTTTGATTACATAGGTATTATTCATCCGAAGGAAAAGACATTTGAGTTCCGGAGCCGTAAGCCGTGGATTACGTACGGTGAGGTCGGAGAGGAGCTTTTATACGAAAAATGTGTCGAGTTTATCCGGAATCAATTTGTTAAAGAAGATGAAAGAATCATTTTTGACAGGGCGGTCGCTCTGGACAATATTACGCGGGACTTGAACGCGAGCGAGACACGGGTTATTACATATCTGAAAACAGAAGACGCGAAAACCTCCTGTATCCGGCTGCAATACAGCTGGCTGGAGGAAAAGGGCGGGGAAATTCTGGTTCTGCGCTCGGATGTCACAGAGTCTTATCAGGAAGAAACGCGGCAGATCGAGCTTTTGGAAAAAGGAAAGCGCGCGGCAGAGGCCGCGAGTATCGCCAAATCGGAATTCCTTTCCCGGATGAGTCACGATATACGCACGCCCCTTAATGGAATCATGGGTATGACTTATCTGGCGAAAAAGCAGTCCAATCCGGCGCGTACCGCGGACTGCCTGGAAAAGATCGATACCTCCTCGAGATTCCTGCTTTCTCTTGTCAATGACGTGCTGGACATGGCCAAGGCGGAAAGCGGGAAGATCACGCTCAGCCCGGAGCCATACACGAACGAGGAATTTGAGAATTACATTAATTCGATTATCGCGCCTCTTTGCGAAGAGCGCGGTCAGACTTTTTCTTATGAGCCGGTCGTGACGCTTTCCAATGTGGTTCCGCTTTATGATAAGCTTCGCGCGAATCAGGTCGTGTTCAATCTATTGTCAAACGCGATAAAATACACGCCGGAAGGTGGTGAGATTCGCTTCCGCTTGTTTCAGGAAAAGCTGTCCGAGAATCATATGATGGAGCATATAGAAATCATCGATAATGGAATCGGCATGAGCGAGGAGTTCCAGAAGGTACTGTTTGAGCCGTTCACAAGAGAAAGCCGGGAGGACTTCGCGGAAGCCCGCGGAACCGGACTGGGTCTCGCGATTACAAAACAGCTGGTCGACGCCATGGGAGGAAAAATATCGGTTTCCAGCCGTCCGGGAGTGGGCACGACTTTCCGATTGGAGTTCTATATAGACTGCGTTCCCGCCGCGGGCGCGGAAAACGATACGGAACAGGATTTAAGACGGGACATTCGGATTTCCGGAAAGCATATTCTTCTGTGCGAGGATCATCCGTTGAATCAGGAAATCGCGAAGTCGATGCTGGAGGAAAAGTGGGCTCTGGTGACGGTCGCCGGAGACGGACAGGAGGGGCTGAAGGCGTTTCTTAACTCCTCAATCGGGTATTTTGACTGTATTCTGATGGATATTCATATGCCGGTCATGGATGGTTACGAGACCGCGAAGACGATTCGTAAGCTTCCCCGCGCGGACGCGAAGAGCGTTCCGATCATCGCGATGACGGCCGACGCGTTCGCGGAGGATATTCAAAAATGCCTGGATGTTGGGATGAACGGGCATATCGCGAAGCCGGTGGACCCGGAGAAGCTTTACAAAATGCTTGAGAGAACGTCGGTTTATTCGTGATGGTGATGATATTAAAATAGAATTTGGCGCGGCTGGAAAATCCGGATCAGTGGATTGCCCAAGCCGCGCCAATTATATTATTAATGGCGCGCTATTTTAATAATTCGCCGCGTGTACCTCGAAATATGCCTGAGGATGCGCGCATACAGGACAGATTTCGGGAGCCTTGGTCCCGACAACGATGTGCCCGCAGTTGCGGCACTCCCATACTTTAACATCGCTCTTCTCAAAGACCTGTTTGGTCTCGACATTCTTAAGGAGAGCGCGGTAACGCTCCTCGTGCGTCTTCTCGATATCCGCTACCAGACGGAATTTAGCGGCCAGGTCCTTAAAGCCTTCCTTCTCCGCGGTTTCCGCGAAGCCCTTATACATATCGGTCCATTCGTAGTTCTCGCCTTCCGCGGCCGCTCCAAGATTGCGCGCGGTATCGCCGATGCCATCAAGCTCTTTGAACCACATCTTCGCGTGTTCCTTCTCGTTGTCCGCGGTCTTCTGGAAAAGAGCGGATATCTGCTCATAACCTTCTTTCTTCGCCGCGGAAGCGAAATAGGTGTACTTGTTCCTCGCCTGTGACTCACCCGCGAATGCTGCCTGCAGGTTCTTCTCTGTCTGTGTTCCATTATACTTGTTCGCCATATGATTCGTCCTCCTTGATTTTCATTTTACACGCGTCTTAACGCATGATTGTCTTGTTATTTTTTTATGATATAAGAATACATCATTTTTAAGTATATGTCAATAATAATAATCATTATTATTATTAAAATAAAAAAGTAACTAAAAGTGATTCGCTATAGACGACTCATTCTTTGGATAAATATGTCGCGAGGGTTTGATAAAGTGACGCCGGATCGATTGGTTTGCAAAGATGCGCGTTCATGCCCGCGTCCCGGGATTTCTCCGCGTCTTCCTCGTAGGCATTGGCGGTCATGGCGATAATGGGAATCGCTTTCGCGTCTTTTCGGGAAAACGCGCGGATCGCGCCTGTCGCCTCAAGGCCGTTCATGACAGGCATTCGGATGTCCATCAGAATCGCGTCATAATAGAATGGAGGGTTTTTCGCGAACAGTTCGACACCAATTTTCCCGTTTTCGGCTGTTTCGACAATCGCTTCCTTTGTCTCAAGCAAATAGGCGGCCACCTTTTGATTCAGAGGGTGGTCCTCACATAGAAGGATTCGTTTGCCGCGCAAGAATTCCGCTCCCGGTTCCTTGGTATCGGCGGGCGGCGTCTCGGAAAGTTTCGCGGTCGCGATCGGAATGGTGACGGTGACGTTTGTTCCGACGCCCTTTTGGCTCTCAATCTGAATCGAGCCGCTCATAAGCTCAACAATGCTTTTTACGATCGTAAGCCCGAGACCGGCTCCCCGTTCCCCATCTTCCGCGGTTTCCTGCGAGAAAGCGTCAAAAGCGCGGGCGGCGAAAGCCGGGTCCATACCCCTTCCGCTATCCCGAGTGACAGCCGTGAGACGGATTTTGCCGTCTTCTATGTCCTCGTGGTAAAGCCGCAGGGAAATCTCGCCGCCTTCAGGCGTGAATTTAAGGGCGTTTGAGAGCAGGTTCAGAAAAACCTGATTGAAGCGCAGTTTGTCCGCGACGAGACATTCGGGAAAGCCCTCGTCCGGAACTACGAGAAAATGAATATGGCGCCGCTCACATTGCGTGCCGATTACGCTCCGGATAGTTCCCAGAAAATCGCGGACACTGTAAAGCTCCGGATGGAGTGTCATCTTTCGGTTTTCCAGCTTTGACATGTCCAGCGCGTCATTGATCAGAGACAGAAGATGCTTAGCCGCGCTGTTAATATCGCTTAAGCAGTCATTGATTTCCCCGCGGGAGAGTGTTTGATCCATAGCCATATCAGATAGTCCGATTACGGCGTTTAGCGGAGTGCGTAAATCGTGGCTCATGCGGGCTAAAAATTCGGATCGGTCGGCGTTGACGCGGCGGTCCTGGTCCAGCTTCGAGCGCAGCGTCTCCTGCTCCAGCTTTTCGGCAAGCTGTTGGTCATAGAGCCGCTGTTGCGCGTCAAGCAGCTCGAAATAGCGCCCATGCAGGTTCCGGGCCGCGAGATACGACACAAGATTGATGACGAGCAGTTCCAGAGTATATTGGAAAGGAACCGCGAAGCCCATGGCGTACCAGGCCGCGATTAAATTGACCGCGGTCGAGATGGAGAAAACGATCCGAAGATTCTGGACGCGAAGAAGGGGCGCGCAGATCAGGAGCGTGCATAATAAGACGCAGTTCAGAGGCGAGTCGCCGCGACTGGCGTCCCGGACAAGAAATGGGAAAAAGCCGATTGAAAAGAGAGCCCAGAACAACGCGTGAAGCGTGCCCGGATTACGAAAGGCGCTCTTTCTTTTCAAAAAAAGCGCGATTAAAAAACCTATGGACACGGCTGAAAGGTAGGCCGCGCCGATCCAGAGAATCGGCGTGCTCCAAAAGTTGGGATTAAAGAGGTTTATTACTTCAAAAGCCAGCGTGCAGGCGCATATGACTACAACGCGCCGGAGATTCGCTTTTTCAATTTGCTCCGCGGGAACTGGGGCGAAAGCGGAGGAGGGGGAATCCTTGGTCGATCGAGAGTTATTCATTGGCTGACCTCCTTTTTATTTATTATACTTCAAATCGGGAATATTACAATGAGTTAATAAGCGGGGAGGACTACCTGTTTGTCTTGTTTTTCGACGCGGATATGATAATATGAAGGTACAGCGGTTCGAATTGATTTTTAGGAGAGTGAAGGAGGAAGAAAATGGGTTTAGTGATTATTCTGGTTATTCTGGTCGTGTTGTTTTTCACGAACGTTCGTATTGTGCCGCAGGCGCACGCGTTCGTGGTGGAGAGGCTGGGCGCCTACAAGACGACCTGGACCACAGGACTGCATCTGAAGGTGCCGTTTATCGAGCGTGTAGCGCGTCAGGTAAGTCTCAAGGAGCAGCTTTTGGACAGTCCGCCGCAGCCGGTCATCACCAAGGACAATACGACGATCATGATCGACTCAATTGTGTTTTACTACATTTTTGACGCCAAGCTTTACTGCTATGGCATTGAGAATCCGGTCGTTGGTCTGGCGAGTCTGACAACGACGACGATGCGAAATATTATTGGCGATCTGGAGCTCGACGAGACGCTGACCTCACGTGACGTGATCAACGCGAAGATGCAGCAGATCCTGGATGTGGCGACGGATCCCTGGGGTATCAAGGTCACCCGAGTCGAGGTCAAGAACATCGACCCGCCGGCGGAGATCAAGGCGCAGATGGAGAAGCAGATGGCCGCGGAGCGGAATCGAAGAGTAACGGTGCTCGAGGCGACGGCGCACAGAGAGTCCGTCGTGTCCAGAGCTGAAGGCGACAAGCAGGCGAAGATCCTCGCCGCCGAGGCGGAGAGAGACGCGCAGATCGCGCTGGCGGAAGGACGCTCGAAGTCGATCGAGTTGGTATATCAGGCGGAGGCGAACGGAATCGAGGCCCTGAAGAACGCGAAGATCAATGACTCGGTGCTGAAGCTCAAAGGTCTGGAAGCCTTGAAGACTGTCTCGGATGGCAGGGCGACGAAGATTTTCATGCCGACGGAGCTGACCGGTATGCTATCGAGCCTTGGAGTTGTTTCGGAAGCGCTTGGAATCGGTGATTCGACGCCGATCGACAAGAGCCCGAAGGAAGAGCCGGCTTCGACGTTCGATCCCTGCTGTGAGTCCGGGAAATCCGCCGGCACACTTGACAGCGTGGCGACAGCGAAGGCAATTGATCGGGAAATTTCAAGGACGGTGAAACAGACCGACGAGGAATAAAGCCACATAAAGATAATTAAGTTGACAAAAACAATAAGGACAATGTATAATAGCGATAACAAAACATCACACAATATATATAACGAAAGGAATACGAATGAGTAATAGTTATCGCGAACATGGTCCATCGACGCCGGAACAGCTGCCGCCCTGTCAACCTTTATATAAGAAGAAACGCTTCATCGTTTTCGGCGCCGCGACCGCGGCGCTGTTCATAGCGCTGGCGTATTGGATCCGCGCGCCGAAGACGATTGATCTGAGTAAGTACTTGTCCTATGAGCTGACAGGTTATAACAATAATGGCGTCTGCGAGCTGGATTTGGACGCGGCGGCGCTGGCAAAGGAAGCCGGACGCGCCTCGCGGAAGACATCCCGAAACTCGGGCGAGTATCTTGTGTTTAATAATATGTACGGAGGAGAGTATTTGATCCGGCAATTGGTCTCGGCGAAGGCGGATAAGACGAAGGGTCTTTCGAACGGTGACACGATAACCGTTACTTATGAGATCGATCATAAGACAGCGAAACGATATGGGATACGTTTTAAGGGCGCTCCGATGACGATAACGGTTCAGAATCTGGAGGAGCCGAGGAAGCTGGACGCGTTTAAAAACGTGAGGCTTTCTTTTTACGGGAAGTCGCCTTATATAATCGTGGAAGATGTATTCGCGTCCCAGTTCAGCGAGGAGGTGGACGGCGTGATGGTCACGTATGTCTGCGATAAGAGCGCGGAACTCGCTTTGGGAGACACGGTCACAGTAACGGTGAAACGGGATTTCCTGCCGGAAGGCGTTACGCCGCTGGAGGATTCCGCCTCGTTCCCGGTGACGGGAGCGGACGCTTATATTATGGATCCGTCTGAGCTGACTTCCGCGGAACTGAGCGGAATCTGGGCCCGCTGCCAGGAGAGAACACCGATCGACTGTTCCGGTCTTTATTCGGGAATTTACAGGACGGACACCGCGGACAGACTCAAGATGAGCGGTTACAGCGCGGATTTTCGAAACTATCAGCTTCGTGACAACGCTTCTTTTTATTGCTCCACAAGCGCGGAGGAGAGCAGTATGGTCAACCGTCTTGTCTTACAATATGAAGTGGATGTCAACGCGCCTGTTTATGCCGGCGATACGCGGAGCGAATACGACGGGCATTGTCACGCGGCGTACAGCGTGGGTAATCTGACTCGTAAGGCGGACGGAACGCTGGAGTATGAGGACGCGTATTTTGATAAGATCTACAGCGCCGTCAGCGGTTTTTATGAGGGAGAGAATGATTTGCGTAACATGCTTCATAATGAGGAGATCCGGACGGCGACTTATAAGGTATATGATATCTCGATGGACGGAAGCGGCGCGCCCAGACTTAAATCTTCGGGGGCCGCGGGCGCGCGGGCGCGCTAGAAATCCTCGGTGTACTCGAAAGAGAAATCGCTAAACTCCGAGGGGGTATTGATAAAAAAACGCTTCGGCACTATAATTACTGAGTGTCTATTATTTTTTAAAGGAGACGAGTAGATGGATAAAACCTATGATCTGATTATTTTGGGCGCCGGGCCGGCAGGCCTTACGGCGGGTATTTATGGCGGCAGAAGCAGGCTTTCCACTCTTCTTATCGAGAAGGGAATGGATGGCGGACAGATTGTTCAGACAGACGCGATCGAGAATTATCCGGGACAGATAGACCAGGAATCCGGGATCACGCTTATGAGCCGTATGTCAGTTCAGGCGGCGAAATTCGGCGTGGAACGCGCGACGGATATCATTCAGGAAGTACATCTTACAGGGCCTGTGAAGCAAGTGATTGGCGAGCGTGACACGTATGAATCGAAGACAATTATATTGGCGACGGGCGCGAAACCGAGATCAATAGGCTGTATCGGCGAGGAAGCTTTCCGCGGGCGCGGAATCTCTTATTGCGCGACATGTGACGCGGCTTTTTTCAGAGACCTTGAGGTATACGTGGTCGGTGGTGGCGACACGGCGGTACAGGAGGCGGTTTTCCTGACGAAATTCGCTCGGAAAGTAACGATTATACATAGAAGAGACAGTCTTAGAGCGGCGAAGTCCATACAGGAGAAAGCGTTCGCGAATCCGAAGATCGGTTTTATGTGGGATAGCGTTGTCGCGGAAGTAGGCGGAGAGGACGCGCTTCAGTGGATGAGCGTCAAGAACGTGAAGACCGGCGCGGTAACGAAGGTGACCGCTTCGGAGGCGGATGGCGTGTTCGGACTGTTTGGTTTCACGGGCATGATTCCCGGAACGGATCTATATAAGGGCCAGATCAATATGGAGAACGGTTATATTGTGACGGACGAAGATATGAAGACGAGTGAGGATGGCGTTTTCGCGGCGGGCGATTTACGCAGGAAGAGTCTCAGACAGGTCGTGACAGCGGCGGCGGACGGAGCGATCGCGGCGGCCATGGCTGAGAAGTATATTGAAGAGTGTTAGAAAACAGGAGAGATTATTTATGAAGATTTATCTGGTACGTCACGGAGAGACGAACTGGAACAAAGAAGGCAGAATTCAGGGCCAGACGGACATACCGCTTAACGCGGAAGGCGTAAGGCTGGCGGAGCTGACCGCGGCAGGTCTTTCTGACGTGCCATTTACAAAGGCGTTCAGCAGCCCGCTGACACGCGCGAGACAGACGGCGGAGATTATTTCCGGAGAGCATGACGGGCTTGAGCCGGTTCTGGATTCCCGGATCATGGAGATGAATTTTGGCGCGGGTGAGGGACAGTCGATTGAGGAAATCCGGGAGAACCCGGATGAGAGACTTCATAACTTTATATTTCATCCGCAGTTATACGCGGTTCCGCCGGAAGGCGGAGAGACGTTCGGAATGCTGCGCCGACGGGCGGTCGATTTCATGGAGAAGATACTTCGTCCGCTTGAGCCGGAGCAGGAATGCGTGCTGGTGGCATCGCATGGCGGCCTGATCCGAGAGATTTTATGCTGGGTCGATGGCACGCCGAGAGCCGATTTCTGGCGCGGGTCGCCGCAGCCGAACTGCGCGGTCAATATTCTGGAGTGTGTTGACGGCAAGTTCAAGATCCTGGAGGCGGGGCGCGTTTATTACGACTCTCCGACAGCCAGAATACTGAATTAAACGACACGAAAAAAGAACTTCAGGCGCGAAGTTCTTTTTTCTATGACATTGAGAGATGTCGGCTCCGACTCGACACGGTCATGGGCGGGGGAGCGCCCAGACGACGGCATGGATAGGATGCCTAAGTTGTTTGGCAGGAGGAAAATCGCAGATAAATAAACGCCAAACGCGCCGGGTCATCGTTGGGGGCGCCGGGTATTACAACCGGCTTTGTCAGACAGTTATTTGTGTTAGGGGTAAATAAAAAGGCGATTCTCGTGATGAGAACCGCCTTTGATTCTGGTATGAAATCTATCTGACGCAATTAATGTACCACATTGGAGAGAAACTGTCAAGTAAATATATACAAAAACGAGAGCGAAATTTTGTTAAAATAATAGAAAAAAAACCTTGCAAAGACTTTTAACTTCCGATATACTAAAGAGGCTGTGACATTGATAGCTGTGAAACGTGAGGTTGCTGCCCTCTGTGGCAGGTTTTCCGTGGAGCGAATGTCAAGTTAGGAAACTGGCGACAAGTCACTGTACGTATCATAATGTCCACTTTTGGGTGGAAACGACGCGCGAGTCCGCAGGACACGCACGGGAGAGTGTACAGTCACCGCTTGTCGTACTGAACTTAAAGAGTACGAAAAGGAGGCGACTTTTTTTATGGCAAGTCAAGTAATGAGAATCACACTGAAGGCGTACGACCACCAGCTGGTGGATGCGAGCGCGAAGAAGATCATCGAGACCGTAAAGAAGAACGGAGCGGAAGTCAGCGGACCTGTTCCTCTTCCTACAAAGAAGGAGGTCATCACGATCTTAAGAGCTGTGCATAAGTACAAAGACTCCAGAGAGCAGTTTGAGCAGAGAACACACAAACGGCTCATTGATATCATTGCACCGACGCAGAAGACTGTTGACGCACTGTCACGTCTTGAAATGCCTGCAGGTGTCTACATCGATATCAAGATGAAATAACCCGGAACGTATAATACTGTTCCTAGAATGATGCCTGAGCACTTGCAGAAAGTGCGGCATCCGCTGTAGAAAACAGGAGGTTTGAAATGAAGAAAGCGATTTTAGCTACAAAGGTCGGCATGACGCAGATTTTTAACGAGGATGGAATCCTTACCCCCGTTACGGTACTTCAGGCGGGCCCGTGTGTCGTGACGCAGGTCAAGACAGAAGAGAATGACGGATACAGCGCGGTCCAGGTAGGATTCGGCGAAATCCGCAAGAAACTTGTCAATAAGACACAGGCAGGCCTTTTTGATAAGGCAGGCATGGCAACGAAGACCATTGAGAAGAAGGGCAACAAGATCGATTATTACTGCCAGGGACGTTATATACGGGAGTTCCGTTTTGATGACGCGGCTGATTATACCGTTGCGCAGGAGATCAAGGCGGATATCTTCCAGGCAGGCGATAAGATAGATGCGACGGCAGTCTCAAAGGGCAAAGGCTTCCAGGGAGCTATCCGCCGTCACAACCAGAGCCGCGGACCGATGGCACATGGTTCCAAATACCATCGTCACGCAGGTTCCAACGGTTCATCTTCCGATCCCAGCAAGGTATTCAAGGGGAAGAAGATGCCCGGACATATGGGATGCAAGCAGATTACGGTTCAGAACCTGGAAATTGTCCGGGTTGATCCGGAGAACAACCTGATTCTTGTCAGGGGAGCGGTACCGGGACCGAGAAAATCACTCGTAACTATCAAAGAAACTGTGAAGGCATCCTAGTTTATATACGGACGAAAGGAGGATCATACAGATGGCAAGTGTATCTGTTTACAATATGGAAGGCAGCGAAGTCGGTTCAATCGATTTAAATGATGCTGTCTTTGGTGTTGAAGTAAATGAGCATCTGGTGCATATGGCAGTTTTAAACCAGCTTGCTAACAAGCGCCAGGGCAATCAGAAAGCAAAGACACGTTCTGAAGTCAGCGGCGGCGGCAAGAAGCCGTGGCGTCAGAAGGGAACAGGCCATGCGAGACAGGGCTCCATCAGAGCACCGCAGTGGAAAGGCGGCGGAGTTGTGTTCGCACCGGTTCCGAGAGATTATTCATTCAAGATGAACCGCAAGGAGAAGCAGCTGGCACTTAAGTCGGCGCTCACCTCACGTGTTGCAGAAAACAAGCTGATCGTACTTGATGAGCTGAAGCTGGATGAAGCCAAGACAAAGAACTTTAAGAAGGTTCTGGACAATCTGAAGCTGGACAAGGCGCTTGTAGTTCTCGACGGGAACAGCGACAATGTTGCTCTTGCGGCAAGGAATATCCCGTCAGTCAAGACAGCCTATACGAATTCGATTAATTGTTATGATATTCTGAAGTACAATACGGTCATTCTGTCGAAGGACGCGGTGGCAGCGATCGAGGAGGTGTATGCATAATGGCAGCGTTACAGTATTATGATGTAATAATCAAACCGGTCGTTACCGAGAAGAGCATGGCATCGATGGCATCCAAGAAGTATACATTTCTCGTTCATCCGGAAGCAAACAAGGTTCAGATCCGCGAAGCGGTCGAGAAGATGTTTGCGGGAACGAAGGTCGCGACAGTCAATACCATGAACTGCGAAGGCAAGCTCAGAAGACGCGGCAAGACAATGGGAATGACACCGAAGACGAAGAAAGCAATCGTTCAGCTTACGGAAGACAGCGCCGACATCGAAATTTTCGAAGGACTGTAAACCGGGAGCTGTTCCATTCGTAAAACTATACACAGAAAAGTGTGACAACAAACGAGTTATCCATGAAAGGAGTGCTTAACGTGGGAATCAAGACATACAGCCCATATACACCTTCCAGAAGACATATGACAGGCTCCGATTTTTCCGAGATTACAAAATCAACACCGGAGAAGTCCCTGCTGGTATCGCTCAGTACGACAGCAGGCCGCAATAATCAGGGCAAGATTACAGTCAGACACCGCGGAGGCGGAAGCAGAAGGAAATACAGAGTTATCGATTTCAAGAGGAATAAGGATAATATTCCGGCTAAGGTAGTCGGTATTGAATATGATCCGAACAGAACGGCAAATGTCGCGCTGATCTGCTATGCAGACGGTACGAAATCTTATATTATTGCACCGGAAGGCCTTATGGAAGGCATGAAGGTCATGAACGGGGCTGCAGCTGAAGTACGTGTAGGCAACTGCCTGCCGCTTGAGAACATCCCTATCGGTACACAGATTCACAACATTGAACTGTATCCGGGCAAGGGCGGACAGCTTGTTCGTTCAGCAGGCAGCGCAGCGCAGCTTATGGCGAAGGAAGGCAAATACGCAACGCTTCGTATGCCGTCCGGAGAGATGCGTCTCGTGCCGATTATGTGCCGCGCAACCATTGGTATTGTCGGCAACGGCGAGCACAACCTGATCAATATCGGAAAGGCCGGCAGGAAACGCCATATGGGAATCCGCCCGACAGTCCGCGGTTCCGTTATGAACCCGAATGACCATCCGCACGGCGGCGGCGAAGGCAAGGCACCGGTCGGACGTCCCGGACCATGTACACCTTGGGGCAAACCGGCTATGGGTCTTAAGACCAGGAAGAAGAACAAGCATTCCAACAAGATGATTGTTCGTACACGCAGCGGTAAATCGGCGAAATAGTTAAGGAGGAAGAATAATGGCTCGTTCATTGAAAAAAGGACCATTTGCAGATAAGAGCTTGCTTAAGAAAATCGAAGCGTTAAACGCCAGCGGCGAGAAGACAGTCATCAAGAGCTGGTCACGCCGTTCCACGATTTTCCCGCAGATGGTCGGCCATACGATCGCAATCCATGACGGCAGAAGACATGTGCCTGTATATGTTACGGAGGATATGGTCGGTCATAAGCTTGGTGAATTTGTAGCAACCAGAACATTCCGCGGCCATGGCAGCGGCGAGAAGAAATCGAAAGTACTGTAGTTATAACAGAAGGAGGTCAGATCCATGGCGAAAGGACATAGATCCCAGATCAAGCGGGAGCGGAATGAGAATAAAGATACCAGACCCTCTGCAACGATCTCATATGCAAGAATACCAGTTCAGAAGGCATGTTATATACTGGATGTTATTCGCGGCAAGGATGTGAAGACAGCACTTGGCATCCTGATGTACAATCCCAGATATGCATCGTCCATTATCGAGAAGCTTTTGAAATCCGCGATTGCGAATGCTGAGAACAACAACAGCATGAACGCGGACAAGCTCTATATCGAAGAGTGCTACGCAAACAAAGGCCCGATCCTTAAGAGGATTCAGCCGCGCGCGCAGGGCAGAGCTTATCAGATTAAGAAGCGTATGAGTCATATCACAGTTGTATTGAATGAGAAATAGGAGGGCAACATGGGACAAAAAGTTAATCCACACGGTTTAAGAGTCGGTGTGATTGAAGACTGGGATTCCAAATGGTACGCAGAATCCGAGTTTGCAGACTATTTAGTAGAAGACCATAAGATTCGTGAATTTCTCAAGAAAAGACTTTATGCGTCAGGCGTTTCCAAGATCGAAATCGAACGTGCTTCCGAACGCATCAAAGTTACGATCTATACGGCAAAGCCCGGTATTGTAATCGGCAAGGGCGGCACAGAAATTGAGAAAGTCAAGACAGAGCTTCAGAAGCTTATTGGACGTAAGGTTGTTGTCGATATTAAAGAAATCAAACGTCCGGACAGAGACGCGCAGCTTGTTGCCGAGAATATCGCACAGCAGCTGGAAAGCCGTATCTCTTTCCGCCGTGCTATGAAATCCTGCATGAGCAGGACAATGAAATCCGGTGCGTTAGGTGTCAAGACATGTGTAGCAGGACGTCTTGGCGGTGCCGATATGGCTCGTACCGAGTTTTACAGCGAGGGAACGATCCCTCTGCAGACACTTCGTGCAGACATCGATTATGGCTTTGCGGAAGCGAACACCACATATGGAAAAGTCGGTGTCAAGGTATGGATCTACAAAGGCGAGATCCTTCCGACCAGAGAGAATAAGGAAGGGAGTGACCAGTAATGTTAATGCCGAAGAGGACAAAACACCGCAAGCAGTTCCGCGGAACGATGGCCGGCAAGGCAATGAAAGGCAATAGGATCACGAACGGTACATACGGTCTTATCGCAATCGAGCCATGCTGGATCAAATCAAATCAGATAGAGGCAGCCCGTGTTGCCATGACACGTTATGTGAAGCGTGGCGGCCAGGTATGGATCAAGATTTTCCCGGATAAGCCTGTAACGCACAAGCCTCTTGAAACCCGTATGGGAAAAGGAAAAGGTGCGCTTGAGTACTGGGTAGCTGTAGTAAAACCGGGACGTGTTCTTTTTGAAATCGGGGGCGTCAGTGACGAAGATGCTCATGAGGCTCTGCGCCTTGCCATGCACAAGCTCCCCTGCAACTGCAAGATCGCGTCGCGCGCTGACTTAGAAGGCGGTGATAACAGTGAAAATTAATGCATTTGTAGAAGATTTGAGATCAAAATCAGCTGCAGAGCTCAATGATGAATTAGTAGCTGCCAAGAAAGAACTTTTCAACCTGAGATTCCAGAATGCAACCAATCAGTTGGAAAACACCAGCAGAATCAAAGAAGTCCGCAAGAACATCGCAAGAATCCAGACCGTTATCACGGAAGCTGGCAAGACTGAGCAGGGAGGAAATTAAACCGTGGAAAGGAATTTAAGAAAGACACGTACAGGAAAAGTCATCAGCAATAAAATGGACAAGACGATCGTCGTTGCGGTGCAGGACCATGTGCAGCACCCTCTTTACAAGAAGATCGTCAAGAGAACTGTCAAGCTGAAAGTTCATGATGAGAATAATGAGTGCAACGTCGGTGACACAGTCCGTGTTATGGAAACAAGGCCTCTGTCAAAGGACAAGAGATGGAGACTCGTGAAAGTAATGGAGAAGGCAAGATAAACTTGCTGACAATCGTATAGAATAGGAGGTTTACCTGCTATGATCCAACAGGAAAGCAGACTAAGAGTCGCTGACAATACAGGTGCCAAAGAGCTGCTTACGATTCGTGTGCTCGGAGGCTCCACCAGGAGATATGCAAGAATCGGAGATATTATCGTTGCCACTGTTAAAGACGCAACACCAGGCGGCGTTGTTAAGAAGGGTGACATCGTCAAGGCAGTTGTGGTCCGTACTGTTAAGGGAGCCCGCCGCAAAGATGGTTCCTACATCAAGTTCGATGAGAACGCAGCTGTTATCATCGGTGATGACAAGAATCCCCGCGGTACACGTATCTTTGGGCCGGTAGCGAGAGAGCTTCGTGAGAAACAGTTCATGAAGATCGTTTCCCTTGCTCCGGAAGTATTATAAGGAGGTGCCCGTAAGATGGCAACAGGCAAGATCAAAAAAGACGATATGGTCAGAGTTATTACCGGCCGTGACAAAGGCAAGGACGGTAAGGTTCTGAAAATAAACAGGAAAGACGGTACCCTGCTGGTGGAAGGCATCAACATGGTTACGAAGCACACGAAAGCGAATGCCAGAGACAAGTCCGGCGGTATTATTCATCAGGAAGGACCGATCGATGCTTCCAACGTCATGCTCCTTTATAAAGGCAGCCCCACCCGTGTAGGTTTTAAGATGGATGGAGACAAGAAAGTCCGTTTCGCGAAGAAGACGGGCGACACAATCGATTAATAAGCATGAGGAAGGAGGTCCGGGACGTTGAATAGACTAAAAGAACAATATTTGAATGAAATCGTCGGCGAAATGACGAAGAAATTTGGATATAAAAATGTTATGCAGGTACCGAAGCTGGATAAGATCGTCATTAACATGGGCGTAGGCGAAGCCAAAGAAAACGCTAAGGTACTGGAGTCGGCAGCGGCTGATCTTGAGAAGATTTCAGGACAGAAGCCGGTTATCACAAAAGCCAAAAACTCCATTGCAAATTTTAAGATCAGAGGCGGAATGCCGATCGGATGCAAAGTTACATTAAGAGGTGAAAGGATGTATGAATTCCTTGACCGTCTTGTTAATCTGGCGCTTCCGCGTGTGCGTGACTTCAGGGGTGTCAACCCGAACGCATTCGACGGCAGAGGAAATTACGCGCTGGGTATCAAGGAACAGCTGATTTTCCCCGAGATCGAATATGATAAAGTTGACAAAGTAAGAGGTATGGATATTATCATTGTCACCACGGCAAAGACAGACGAAGAAGCCCGTGCATTACTGACATGCTTCAATATGCCGTTCGCAAAATAGTTAGGAGGAAAATTTCGTGGCTAAGACTTCAATGAAGATTAAACAGCAGAGCAAGGCTAAATTCTCGACAAGAGAATACAACCGCTGCAGGATTTGCGGCCGTCCGCACGCATATTTGAGAAAATACGGAATCTGCAGAATCTGTTTTCGCGAATTAGCATACAAAGGTCAGATCCCGGGCGTGAAGAAAGCCAGCTGGTAGGATGGTAAAGGAGGAACAATAAATGACGATGAGCGATCCTATTGCAGATATGCTTACAAGAATTCGTAACGCGAATACTGCAAAACACGATACAGTGGATATTCCCGCATCGAAGATGAAAGTCGCGATCGCGGATATCCTGGTTGACGAAGGATATATCGAGAAGTATGAGCTGAAGGATGATGGTACGTTCAAGACAATCCATATCTCGCTGAAATACGGAAGAGACAAGAACGAGAAGGTTATTTCCGGTCTTAAGAGAATTTCGAGACCCGGTCTCCGTGTATATGCGAACAAGGACGAGCTGCCCCGTGTACTGGGCGGACTCGGAGTAGCGATCATCTCGACAAACAAGGGTGTTATTACAGACAGGGAAGCAAGGAAGCTTCAGGTCGGCGGCGAGGTCCTGGCATTTATCTGGTAGGGCGTATTTCCGGGTAATACATACTGAAAACAGAGCGGTATAAACCGTTCCGAGAATCTAAGTAAGGAGGAAAACGATGTCACGTATAGGCAGAATGCCCATTCAAATTCCCGCGGGAGTTACCGTGAATATTGAAGGCAGCAATAATGTTACGGTTAAAGGGCCGAAGGGTGAATTGTTCCGCACACTTCCTGCGGAAATGGAAATTAAAACAGAAGGCGACGAGATCATCGTCTCAAGGCCGAATGACTTAAAGAAAATGAAGTCATTTCACGGTCTGACAAGATCTCTTCTCAATAATATGGTCATTGGTGTAACAGAAGGCTATTCCAAGAAACTGGAAATCAACGGTGTCGGCTACAGAGCTTCGAAATCCGGCGATAAGCTTACGATGACCCTCGGTTATTCACATCCGGTTGTCATGACGGATCCGGAAGGAATCGAGACTACGGTGGAAGGACAGAACGTAATCATAGTCAGCGGCTGCGATAAGGAAAAGGTTGGTCAGTTTGCTGCGGAAATCCGTGACAAGAGGAAGCCGGAGCCGTATAAGGGCAAGGGCATCAAGTACGCGGATGAAGTGATCAGACGTAAAGTTGGCAAGACCGGTAAGTAAATAAGGAGAGAACGAAGATGATTAGGAAAGAATCTAGAGCGAAAGTTCGCTTAAACAAACACAGGAAGATCCGCAATCGTTTCAGCGGGACACCGGAGTGCCCGCGTCTTGCCGTATTCCGCAGCAATAATCACATGTATGCTCAGGTGATCGACGATACAGTCGGCCGTACACTTGTATCGGCGTCGACACTCCAGAAGGAAGTCAGCGCTGAGCTCGAGAAGACAAACAATGTTGCCGCTGCCGAGCGCCTTGGCACAGTGATTGGGCAGAGGGCGGTTGAAGCAGGCATTAAGAAAGTGGTTTTTGACAGAGGCGGTTATATCTATCAGGGCAAGGTCCAGGCACTGGCTGACGCAGCCAGAAAAGCCGGACTGGAATTCTAGGAAGGAGGAGAACACATGAGACAGCAGGAAAATACATCCGCACAGTCTGAATATGCGGAAAGAGTCGTATCCATTAAGCGTGTTACGAAGGTTGTTAAAGGTGGACGAAACTTCCGATTCACAGCACTGGTCGTTGTCGGCGACGAAAACGGACATGTCGGTGCCGGCCTTGGAAAAGCGGCTGAAATACCGGAGGCAATCCGGAAGGGCAAAGAGGATGCCGTCAAGAACATGATTACAGTAGCGATTGACCCGCAGCAGAGCATCACACATGATTATACCGGATATTTCGGCAGTTCACAGGTGCTTTTGAAGAAGGCGCCGGAAGGAACCGGAGTTATTGCAGGCGGTCCGGCACGTGCCGTGATCGAGCTCGCCGGCATTAAGAATATTCGTACGAAATCGCTTGGATCCAATAATAAGCAGAACGTCGTACTGGCAACCATCAATGGACTCAGGGCGCTTAAGACTCCGGAAGAAGTCGCAAAGCTTCGCGGCAAATCTGTTGAAGATATTGTCGGCTAGGAGGTATTAGAAATGGCAGATAAATTAAAGATCACACTTGTAAGGTCCACGATCGGTGCTGTTCCCAAGCATAGGAGAACAGTCGAGGCGCTTGGACTTACAAAGACGAATCATACAGTGGAGCTTCCGGACAATGCTGCTACAAGAGGAATGATCCGTCAGGTGGAATACATGCTCAAGGTAGAAGAAATCTAACAGCGTAAAAGGAGGTGCAGACCATGGATTTATCGACACTTAAACCGGCCGACGGTGCGAGACACAGTGACAATTTCAGGCGCGGTCGCGGTCATGGTTCAGGAAACGGTAAGACAGCAGGAAAGGGCAGCAAGGGACAGAAGGCACGTACCGGCGCTCCGAGACCTGGTTTTGAAGGCGGTCAGATGCCTTTATACAGACGTTTGCCGAAACGTGGTTTTACCAATAGGAATACAAAGGTAATAGTAGGAATTAATGTCAGCGCACTGGAAACATTCGATAATGATGCAGTTGTCACGGTTGATACACTTATAGAACAAGGTATTGTCAAAAATCCAAGAGACGGCGTCAAGATCCTCGGCAACGGAGAACTGACGAAGAAGCTTACGGTTCAGGCAAACGCCTTCAGTGCTGCCGCGGCCGCTAAGATAGAAGCCGCCGGTGGAAAAGCAGAGGTGATTTAATGCTGAAGACGCTTCGTGATGCATTTAGAATCGAAGACATCAGAAAAAGACTGATTTTTACGTTATGGATGCTCGTTGTAATCCGGGTAGGTTCCCAGATTCCGACTCCGGGCGTGAACAGCTCTCTGATTCAAAGTTTCTTTGAACAGAACAGCAGCGAGCTTTTCAATTTCTTTGACGCATTTACCGGAGGATCTTTTGCAAAGATGTCCGTACTGGCATTGTCCATTACGCCGTACATCACAGCATCCATCATCATACAGCTCCTTACCATAGCAATACCGAAGCTGGAAGAAATGCAGAAAGAGGGAGCTGAGGGCAGAAAGAAACTGATTGCCATCACGCGGTACGTCAATATTATCCTGTCCTTGATCGAATCAGTAGCAATGGCGATCGCTTTTGGCCGTCAGGGTTATCTTACAAACTATGACTTCGTGACATGCGCAATCATCGTAGTTACTCTTACAGCAGGTTCGGCATTCCTGATGTGGGTCGGCGAGCAGATCACGGAAAGTGGTGTAGGCAATGGTATTTCCATTGTACTGATGATCAATATCCTGTCGAGGATGCCAAGTGATTTCGTAACGCTTTATGAAAAGTTTATTCAGCCGAAATTTGAATCTAAGACATACGCAAGCGCGGGACTGGCAATTCTTGTTATTGCCGCTGTTATTATCGTTACAATTGTATTTGTTGTTCTGCTGCAGGATGCGGAACGCAGGATTACGGTTCAGTATTCGAAGAAGCTTCAGGGACGCAGAATGGTAGGCGGTCAGTCGACATATATTCCGCTGAAGGTCAATACCGGCGGTGTTATACCTATCATTTTCGCACAGTCCATCATGGAGTTCCCGGTTCTGATTGCTACCTTTATGGGCAAAGGAACGGACTCGTATATCATGAAGATGCTGAGCTCAAACAACTGGATCAATCCAAAGCACATGGAGTATTCAGTCGGACTTGTAATTTACATGTTACTGGTTGTATTTTTTGCTTACTTCTATACATCGATCACCTTCAATCCTATGGAGATCGCCGATAATATGAAGAAGAGCGGCGGATTTATTCCAGGTATCCGGCCGGGCAAGCCGACAGTGGACTATCTGAACAGGATCCTGAATTACGTAATCTTCATGGGTGCTGTAGGACTGATCATCGTTCAGCTGATTCCTTACTTCTTCAACGGTGTTTTCGGAGCCAGCGTTTCCTTTGGAGGAACCTCTATCATCATTATCGTAGGCGTTGTTCTGGAGACGGTTAAACAGATCGAATCCCAGATGCTGGTAAGAAATTACAGAGGCTTTTTGAACGATTAGCAGATGAATAGAAAGATGCCGGAAAAGCAGGTTCTTGTCAGGAGGGCATTTTAAATGAGAGTCATTATGATGGGAGCGCCCGGCGCGGGCAAGGGAACGCATGGTGATATTATCGCCGTAAAGCATTCCATACCGCACATTTCAACCGGGGATATCTTTCGTGAAAATATTAAAAACGGCACAGAGCTTGGCAGCAAGGCGAAGGGCTATATGGACAAGGGGCTCCTTGTTCCGGATGACCTGGTTGTAGATCTTGTTGTTGACCGCCTTAAGCAGGCGGACTGTGCAGATGGTTATGTTCTGGATGGCTTTCCAAGAACAATTCCGCAGGCGGAAGCGCTTGACGCGGCACTTGAAGCGGCAGGCGGAAAGATTGACTATGCCATTAACATCGATGTCCCGGACGGGACGATCATCGAACGGATGGCATGCCGGAGAGTCTGCCCGAACTGCGGTGCGATTTATCATACGATAGCTGCTCCTCCCAGGAAAGAGGGCATCTGCGATAAGTGCGGAACAGCGCTTATCCTTCGTGATGATGACCGGCCGGAAACCGTAAAGAAACGCCTCGCTGTCTACCATGAGCAGACAGAACCGCTGATCAGCTATTACAGCGGACGCGGCATCCTGTCGACTGTTGACGGGACGAAGGGCAGCATAGATGATATATCCGCGTCGATCGAACAGATCTTTCGATAGGAACCGGTCATGACAGAAGCAGGAATGCTGGCCAGATCAACGGCCGGACATGACAGGGGCGTGCTCTATGCCATACTTTCCGTCTGCGGCGAATACGTGTATCTTGTAAATGGCGCGGAGCGGACAATCGCGAGGCCGAAAAAAAAGAACCAGAAGCATATCCAGGTGATTCATGTGTCCTGTGATACTATGGCGGATGACACCGGAATACGAAGGTTTTTGAAACAATTTGAAGCTGGACAGGCTTAGGGCAGGAGGAATTGTTAAATGTCAAAAGCGGATGTTATTGAAATAGAAGGAACCGTGGTCGAGAAGCTGCCGAATGCGATGTTTCAGGTAGAACTCGAAAACGGCCATAAGGTTCTGGCACACATCAGCGGAAAGTTAAGAATGAATTTTATCAAAATTCTGCCTGGTGACAGAGTGACACTGGAACTGTCGCCGTACGATCTTACAAAGGGCAGAATCATCTGGAGAGACAAATAAATATACATCCGGACGCGCCGAAGTCAGAATTTCTTGACGTAGAGGGCGTCCGGGTGATATAATATAATCCGGCTGTTTTTAGCCGGAGTCTTCATTATGGAAAGGAGGAGTCGCTGTGAAGGTTCGCTCATCCGTTAAGCCTATGTGCGAGAAGTGCAAGGTAATCAAGAGAAAAGGCAGTATCCGGATCATCTGCGAGAATCCGAAGCATAAGCAGAGACAGGGTTAATACTGCAGAGCTGCAGAAAACAGGGAATTATCATGAAGAAGGCGGTAACAGGGATTCCATATGGAATGTCTGTTTACATATATTCAGTGGGAGCTCATGTGCCTTCACGGAATATTGCATGTAATACCCAGAGTAACAGTATGGGAAAGGCTGTTCTTTTTTCTGCGGGACAGCTGGACACTGACATAAGGCGTACCGCATCGCTGAAGTGTCCCAATTAGTGACAATATGGACGAAGCCGGGAGGCTTCGCGTACAACAACAAATGGAGGAATTAACATGGCTCGTATTGCAGGTGTGGATTTACCAAGAGATAAGCGTGTAGAGGTCGGACTGACCTATATATACGGCATCGGTATTTCCAGCTCACGCAGGATCCTGAAAGACGCCGGAGTAAATCCGGACACACGTGTCAGAGATCTTACAAGTGAAGAAGTCAAGAATATTAGTACAGTCATAGAGAATTCGCAGACGGTTGAAGGTGTTCTCAGAAGAGAAATCGCCCTCAATATCAAGCGTCTTCAGGAAATAGGCTGCTATCGCGGTGTCCGTCACAGGAAGGGACTTCCTGTCCGCGGTCAGAATACAAAGACGAATGCAAGAACACGCAAGGGGCCGAAGAGAACGGTAGCCGGCAAGAAGAAATAATCGGAACTGTTGATTTTTTTTAAGAAAGTAGGTTAGTTTAGATGGCAAAGCAAGTTAAGAAAGCGACGGGTAAACGTCGTGTCAAGAAGAACGTTGAACGCGGACAGGCACATATCCAGTCTTCTTTTAACAATACAATTGTTACGCTGACGGATATGGAAGGCAATGCTTTAAGCTGGGCAAGTGCCGGCGGTCTGGGATTTAGAGGTTCAAGAAAATCTACTCCGTATGCTGCGCAGATGGCAGCAGAAACTGCTACAAAGGCAGCACTCGTACATGGCCTTAAGACTGTGGATGTCATGGTCAAGGGACCTGGTTCCGGAAGAGAGGCGGCGATCCGCGCACTTCAGGCATGCGGCCTGGAGGTGTTAAGCATCCGCGACGTGACACCGGTTCCTCATAACGGCTGCCGTCCCCCGAAACGCAGGAGAGTATGATCCCGCGGGGAAAGCAAAGGAACCAGCATGTTGTATTTCATGACATTGATCAGGAGGAATAGCAATGGCAGTAAATAGAGTACCGGTTTTAAAGAGATGCCGGTCACTGGGACTGGATCCCGTATATCTCGGGATCGATAAGAAGTCGACAAGACAGCTGAAGAGAGCCGGACGTAAGGTCAGTGAGTACGGTCTGCAGCTGCGGGAGAAGCAGAAAGCAAAATTCATCTATGGCGTTCTTGAGAAACCTTTCCGCAATTATTACGTGAAGGCTGAGAAGATGAGCGGACAGACAGGTGCGAATCTGATGACGATGCTTGAAACACGTCTCGACAACGTTATTTTCCGTCTCGGTTTTGCAAGGACACGTATGGAAGCGCGTCAGATTGTCGATCACAGACATGTGCTTGTTAACGGAAAACTGGTGAATATCCCTTCCTACCAGGTTAAGGCCGGTGATACGGTTGAGATCAAGGAAAGCAAGAGAACATCACCGAGGTATCAGTCTATTTTGGAAAGTACGTCCGGAAGAGCCGTTCCGGCTTGGCTGGAATCAGACCAGGAGAATTTAAAAGGTTCTGTAAAAGAACTTCCACTTAGAGAAGCTATCGATGTACCGGTCGATGAGATGTTAATTGTCGAGTTATACTCCAAGTAAACGTCTTAATGCGGTCTGCCATGTATACAGGCATCCGCGGATTCCAGGAGGTGCTTTTCGTGTTTGATTTCAACAAACCTAATATAGAGATGACCGAATCATCGGAAGACAAGCGGTTTGGCAGATTTGTGGCAGAGCCACTCGAAAGAGGATATGGCACTACGCTCGGAAACTCCCTGCGCAGGATCATGCTTTCGTCGCTTCCGGGCGCAGCGATCAGTCAGGTCAAGATTGACGGTGTGCTTCATGAATTCAGTTCCATCCCCGGTGTTAAGGAAGACGTTACCGAGATTATCATGAATCTCAAAACGCTGGCAATCAAGGACAACAGCGGAACGGAAGAGCCGAAGACAGCGTATATCGATGTTGAGGGCGACTGTGTCGTAACAGGTGCTGATGTCCAGCTTGGCGAGGATATTGAGATTGTGAATCCCGAGACGGTGATCGCTACACTTAACGGCGGGAAAGACTGCAAGCTCTATATGGAGCTTACAATCACCAACGGCAGAGGTTATATCAGTGCCGACCGAAATAAGGAAAATGTTTCCGGCATCGGTGTAATTGCGATCGATTCGATTTACACACCTGTAGAACGTGTCAACATGCATGTTGAAAACACACGTGTCGGACAGGTGACAGATTATGATAAACTGACGCTTGACGTCTGGACGAAGGGAACCATGAGTCCGGAAGAGGCAGTCAGTCTGGCAGCTAAAGTTCTCTGTGAGCATCTGAACCTTTTTGTTGCTCTTTCCGAGAGCGGTCAGAAGGCAGAAGTCATGATTGAGAAGGAGAATGACGAGAAGGAGAAGGTTCTCGAGATGAGTATCGACGAGCTGGAGCTTTCCGTACGATCCTACAATTGCCTGAAGCGTGCCGGAATCAATACAGTCGAGGAACTGACGAACAAGACGGCGGAAGATATGATGAAGGTCCGGAATCTTGGACGCAAGTCGCTCGAAGAGGTATTGGCGAAACTTAAGGAGCTCGGATTGGAACTCAATTCCAGTGACGAGTAATGGAAGCCCCCGGACGGGCAAGCCTGTTTTCAGTAAGACCGAAGATGCATGATTACAGGTTCCACATAGGAGGATAATAGAAATGGCAAAGTACAGAAAACTTGGAAGAACCGCGAGCCAGAGGAAGGCTCTGCTCCGCAATCAGGTAACGGCTCTTCTTTCAAACGGCAAGATTATCACAACAGAGGCAAAGGCCAAGGAAATCCGTAAGATTGCAGAAAGCATGATCGCTTCCGCAATCCGTGAGAAGGATAACTTTGAAGAAGTCACCATCAAGGTAAAGACACCGCGCAAGGATAAGGACGGCAAACGTCAGAAGGAAGTCGTGGACGGTCATAAGGTTACACTGTATGACGAAATCGACAAGACAATCAAGAAGGACAAGCCGTCGAGACTTCACGCGAGACGCCAGATGATGCGTTTCCTCTATCCGGTCAAAGATGTTCCGAAGGAAATCGCCGGACGTAAGAAAAACAGCAAGCAGTTTGATGTGATTGACAAGCTTTTCAATGAGCTTGCACCGAAGTACGCGGAGCGCGGCGGCGGCTACACACGTATCGTCAAGATAGCACAAAGAAAAGGCGATGCAGCGATGGAAGTGCTGATCGAGCTCGTATAACAGAAGAATTTTATATTACCCAGAATACAACCAGAAGGGCAGACGGCCTGAAAGCCGGCTGTCTTTCTGTGCATTTCGCGATACAGTAAT
>Ga0183098_10523_pt1 | contig 68241 bp, 61 predicted proteins | sample BioMet9_FD_128884 | JGI IMG/M metagenome (GOLD analysis project Ga0183098, IMG submission 128884) | Microbial communities from bioreactor (seeded with sewage sludge) at Lawrence Berkeley National Lab, California, USA - Biofuel... | ecosystem: Engineered > Bioreactor > Anaerobic > Unclassified ...
AGCCGAAAACCGCGATGGCGTCTGCTCAATCGTACCCCGGAACTGTTCCAGGGCCGTTTCGACCTGATTCTGTGCCGGAAACGGCGCTGCTGACTCTGCCACGACCTGTCCCGTAATATCTTCCGTATCCGTAGCAAAGCCTAACAAGAACTCTGCATGGTAGGATTTGACTGCATTGTCCCCATACTCGATGAGTCGGGCAGCCTGTCCCAGATAAACAGGCAAGACACCGGCTGCCAAAGGATCGAGTGTACCGGCGTGACCGATTTTCTTCATACCGTAGATATGCCGCAGCTGCCCCACTACATCGTGGCTGGACATACCCGTCGGCTTCAATACATTGACAATTCCATGTATCATAGCGCTTTTAAGATTTCGTGGACAAGATGCTTTTTAGCTGTCGGCAGGTCTTCCTTGATCGTACATCCGGAAGCCCGGACATGGCCGCCGCCGCCAAACACAGAGGCGATGGCATTGACGTCTACCGATTTAGAACGCATACTGACCCGTGATTCTTTATCTCCTATATACTTTAACGTAAAAGCGACATCTACATCCTTGACCGATCGGGCATAATCGATATAGCCGCCTGTATGCTCACCTGTATATCGCAGTACTTCTTTGTCAAAAGTAATGCCGGCAATATGGTTATTACCGAATAATTCAATATGCTTCAATACTTCTGACAAGGCCCGCAATTTTTTCATAGACTGTGCTTCCAGATGTTCTGAAATGACATTGGGCCTGGCTCCGGCCTCAACGAGGCGAGCCGCCATGCGCAGCGTATGGCCTGTCGTATTGCTGAATTTAAAGAATCCGCAATCCGTCGCGATGGCCATGTACAGGGCATCGGCCATGGACGGCGTCAATGCGACCTGCCAATCCATAAATAGTTTTGTCAAAATCTCGCCTGTCGCTGCATAATCCGGACGAATATATTCATAATCGGCAAAATGCTCGTTTGAAATATGATGATCGATGTTGAGTACCTTTCCCTGCATCAAAGCTTCCACTTTTCCTGTACGATCTGCTGATGTGGCATCGAGTACCACCGTCAACCGACCGGGATCTTTTTTGACTCCCTCAGGCCGACGGATGCCATCGATATACTTCAAAAATGAGAATTTATCTTCAACAGTATCATCCAAAACGATAACCGACTGCTTCCCTTCATGTATCAGCCATTCATGCATCGCTACGAGGACACCTAAGGCATCACCATCAGGACTGACATGAGCCGTCAATAAGATGCGATCATGAGCGAGCAATAGGGAGCGCACGGATTCTTTCGAAATGTTCATAGTTGCCCATCAGTCCTTTTTCTGAATATCCGACAATATCTTATCTATTTTCATACCATAATCCAAAGATGCATCTACTTTGAACTCAATTTCCGGAGAGTAGCGGATTTGCAGGCGCCGGCCAATTTCAGAGCGAATAAATCCCTTGGCCCGCTGCAGCGCATCCAATGTCGCTTTTTGCTGGTCCGCATTGCCAAAGAGACTCACGTAGACTGTAGCCTGCCTCAAATCCCCTGTAATACGGGCATCGGTAATCGTCACAAAACCGATGCGTGGATCCTTCAATTCCTTCAAGATGATGCGGCTTGCTTCCTGTTTAATAAACTCTTGTATTTTTCGTACCCGTAATTCTCCCATAGATATCCTTCCTCACTTTTATTCAGGTGCGACCTCGACCATGATATAGGCTTCGATTTCGTCGCCTTCCTTGATATCCCGGTATCCTTCCAAGCTGATGCCGCATTCATACCCTTCGTTGACTTCCTTGACGTCATCCTTAAAGCGGCGCAGTGAATCGATTTCGCCTTCGTGGACGACAATGCCGTTGCGGATCAGGCGGACTTTACTGCTGCTGGTGATCTTGCCTTCTGTCACATACGAACCAGCGACGATGACTTTAGGTGTCGTATAGACTTTACGCACAGCCACACGGCCCAGGATCTTTTCTTCAAATTTCTTGGCCAGCATGCCTTTCATAGCCGCTTCTACGTCATTGATGGCATCGTAAATGACCCGGTAGGTACGCAAATCCACATTTTCGTGTTCAGCCATCTTGCGGGCCGCACTGTCAGGACGCACATTAAAGCCGATGATCAAAGCATTGGAAGCAGATGCCAGCATGACGTCAGATTCATTGATGGCACCGACGCCGGAATGGACGATTGTAATGCGCACTTCATCGCTCTTGATGCTAGCCAGGGATTGGCTCAGTGCTTCTACAGAACCTTGGACATCGCCCTTGATGATTAAGGACAGTTCTTTAAGTTCACCTTCCTGGATCTGTTTGAACAAATCATCCAGTGTTACTTTCTGATTTTGATGTAGTTCTTCAGTCCGTTTCTTGTCCGCACGCTTAGTCGCTACGGAACGAGCAATTTTTTCATCGACAGCATCCATGATATCGCCCGCTTCAGGGACGTCGTTCAAACCGAGTATTTCCACGGGAATGGACGGTTCTGCTTTCTTCATCCGTTCGCCCCGTTCATTGGTCATGGCACGCACATTACCATAACACGTACCGACGATGATAGAATCGCCTACGTGGAGCGTCCCTTTTTGTACCAGTACAGAAGCTACAGGGCCGCGTCCCTTATCCAACTTGGCTTCGATGACGACGCCATGGGCCGGACGGTCCGGATTGGCCTTCAAGTCAGAGACTTCTGCCAGTACGAGGATATTTTCCAATAAATCTTCCAAACCGATTTTTTTATGGGCTGACACGGGGACCATGATCGTATCGCCGCCCCAGTCTTCACCGACGAGGCCGTATTCGGTCAGCTGCTGCTTGACCATTTCCGGATTGGCGCCTTCTTTATCGATTTTGTTGATGGCTACGATAATAGGTACCCCCGCCGATTTCGCATGGTTAATCGATTCGATGGTCTGCGGCATGACACCGTCATCAGCAGCGACGACAAGGACAGCAATATCCGTGACCTGGGCACCGCGGGCCCGCATCGCTGTAAACGCTTCATGCCCCGGTGTATCCATGAACACGATTTTCTTGCCTTCATAGCGGACCTGGTACGCACCGATATGCTGCGTAATACCGCCGGCTTCATGGCTGGTTACATTTGTCTGCCTGATTGCATCGAGCAGGCTGGTCTTGCCATGGTCGACATGGCCCATGATGGTGACGACAGGAGGACGGAATTTCAATGATTCCGGCGCATCGACGATTTCTTCAATTTCCGTCGGATCTTCCGGCGGCGCCACCTGTTCTACGACAACGCCGAATTCATCAGCCAGCAAAGTTGCCGTATCTATATCGATTTCCTGGTTAATCGTCGCCATGATGCCGTCCATCATCAATTTTTTGATGATTTCACTGACTTCGCGGCCCATTTTTTCTGCCAAGACCTTTACGGTTACAGGGCCATCCAATTCAATAGACGTGGGGAAGTCCTGTTTTTTCTTTACGTTGGCTGCCGAATCGGCAACGTTCTGTGCATTGCGTTGATTCTTCTTCTTGTTTTTGCCTTTATTCAATACATTCGATAAAAGGGTATGGGGTCTGTTATTATTCTTGCTATTGGAGGCATTATTCTTACCATGGGTGTTATTAGAAACAACTTTATCTTTTTTATCCCGTTTCCCGCCTTTATTATCTGACGGTTGCTGCGGCCTGGAAAAATACTTCGTACGTTTGCCGTCATCTTTTTTGACTGCGCCATTATCCGTATGTTTAGGACGGTTGTCCGTAGTTTGTCTATCTGTCGACGTCACTTTCCGTTGATCCTGATGCTGTCCATTCTGGGTATTCTGGCCAAAAGACCGATTGCCATCGCGGCGCTGTGAACCATCTCGGGTAACAGTTCCCCTTTTGGCATTATCGTCACGCCGCTGAAAAGTGCCCGGCCGATTCTGATTGTTCTGGCGCGGCTGGCTGCCTTGGTGAGACTGATTGCTCTGACGGGACTGACCACCTTGGCGGGACTGACCACCTTGGCGAGACTGATTGTCCTGACGCGGCTGACCGCCCTGATGGGACTGATTGCTCTGACGGGACTGACCGCCCTGACGGGACTGATTGTCCTGACGCGGCTGACCGCCCTGGCGGGACTGATTATCCTGACGAGACTGGCCGCCCTGACGGGACTGATTGTCCTGACGCGGCTGACCGCCCTGACGGAACTGACTGTCCTGACGCGGCTGGCCGCCCTGGCGGGACTGATTATCCTGACGCGGCTGGCCGCCCTGACGGTACTGGTTATCCTGACGCGGCTGGCCGCCCTGGCGAGACTGGTTGTCCTGACGCGGCTGACTGCTGCGCCCTTCCTCACGTCTATCTTGACGCGGTACACTTTGTCCCTGCGAATTTTTACTGCTGCGATCCTCTTTTTGGGTTGCCGCCTTCACTGGAGCCGTTTTAGGTGCATAGGCCTTATCCAGGATAGCCTTTTCAGCATCATCTACACCGCTAAAGTTACTGGCCACGATATTATGCTCCTTCAATGTATTAATAATGGCATTTGTCGGCACACCGTATTCCCGAGCTATTTCAAATACTCTTTTCGTCATCTAGTTACCCCCTTCATCCTCTTTCATCGAACACAATACTTTATGTATGGATTTAGCAAAACCGCGATCCGTAATCAATATGATGACATGACGCATCTTTCCAACGGCTTCACCTAATTGTTCTTTAGTATACCGGTCAATCACAGGAATATCCTTCCGCTGAGCCAGTGTACGGTATTTTTTATCGTTATCAGCACCACAATCGCCGGCCAGGAATAGTACGGGGACTGTCTTGCTTTGCAGATACCTTTCTGCTGTAAAATCACCGCAGACCGTTTTTCCCGATTTATGGGCCAGGCCCAACAGGCTTAAGACTCGCTGATCCGGAGTCATTGTACATCCTGACGAAGAGATTCATAGATTTCATTGGAAACCTTCGTCTTGAGAGACCGTTCCAGTCGATGCTCTTTATACGCTTTTTCGAGACATTCCACATTGGCACAAATATATGCACCCCGGCCGGCTTTTTTACCGGTTTTATCGACTTCTACAGACCCTTCCGGTGTCAGTACGATCCGCAATAATTCTTTCTTTGTCTTGGGTTCCTGGCATCCCACACAGATACGCATCGGTATTTTTTTCTTTTTCATCACATTCACCTACTCCTGCAGGTCATCCTGTTCACCAGATTCAAGCACGGCACTCCCCATTTCGGCTGCCTCTGCTTCCGGCATTTCTTCTTCCGTCGCCTGTTCCGCAACCTGGGATTCACTTTTTATATCTATTTTCCAATTCGTCAATTTAGCGGCCAATCTTGCATTCTGCCCGGCTTTTCCGATGGCCAGCGACAGCTGATAGTCGGGAACGACTACACTGGACGTCTTTTCCGATTCAACAACCGTAACAGATATGACCTGAGCCGGACTCAACGCATTGGCGATGTAGACGGCTGGATCTTCGTCCCATTTGACGATATCTATTTTTTCATTTTGTAATTCGGTAACGATATTCTGGACCCGGACTCCCTTAGGTCCCACACAGGCCCCTACGGAATCTATATTGGGATCCCGCGAAAAGACAGCAATTTTGGAGCGGCGTCCCGGTTCACGAGCCACTGATTTCAATTCGACGATTCCATCGTAGATTTCTGGTACTTCCAATTCAAATAAGCGTTTCAACAGCCCCGGATGGGTCCGTGATAACAGGATCTGTGCCCCTTTTGTCGTCTTACGCACTTCTACGACATAGCATTTAATCCGGTTGCCCACCGAATAAGTTTCCGTAGGAATCTGTTCGGATGCCGGCAGTACGGCTTCCGCTTTACCCAAATCGATATAGACATTTCTCTGTTCGATGCGCTGAATAATACCAGTTATGATATCATCGGTACGGTTCGAAAATTCATCATATACGATGCTCCGTTCTGCTTCGCGGAGACGCTGGATCATGACCTGCTTAGCTGCCTGGGCAGCGATGCGGCCAAAGTTTTTAGGAGTCACATCAATGCCGACGACGTCTCCCAACTCATAGCCTGGGTTGATGGCGCGTGCTTTCTCTAAAGAAATTTCACTTTCCACATCTTCTACTGTTTCGACGACGGTCTTCGGTGCTGAAAAGCTGTAGTCTCCAGTCTCCCTATTCAAATTGACGTTGGCATACGGATTGGCACCCGGTTCTTTTTTATACGCCGTCAATAAGACCGCTTCCAGGGAATCGAAGATCACATCGGCTGTTACACCTTTTTCTTTTCCTAAAAATTCAATGGCATTGATCAATTCTTTGTTCACGTCCATAACCTCCAACTAAAAATCCAGATGTAATCGTATTTGAGAAATGTCTTTCATATTCAACCGCTGGGATGTGCCTTCTACTTTGACTACCAACGTGTCGTCGCCTTCCTTGCCTACGAGCTCGGCAACAAGGAGTTTACTTCCTTCATAAGGCTTGAAGAAATGGATGTCCACGGTTCTTCCTCCATAGCGTATGAAATCCTTGTCCTTCTTCAAGATCCTATCCAGCCCTGGTGAAGATACTTCCAATAAATAATTATCGGCAATGGGATCCGTTTCATCCAGATATTTACCCAGCCGTTCACTGACGGACTGACAATCTTCTAACCCGACGCCGCCTGCTTTATCGATAAATACGCGCAAGTACCATTCCCGTTCCCTGACATATTCCACGTCTACAAGCTCCAGGTCCGTACCTTCTATTATTTTTTCCACTTCCTGCGACACTAAATTTTCTATATTATCCCGTTTCATATGATCTCCATTACCATTAAAATAAGACTGAGTAAAAGTTGAGAGTGGGTTCACACCCACTCTCGTCAAAACACACCAATTACATTAAGTATATCACTATCCATATCATCTGACAACGCTTGAAAACGCTAAATCCCTGCTTCCTGGGACAAGGTATCGAGGATAGGCAAAAAGTGCCGTTCCATCTGGTGAAGCAATGTTTTCAAGTCATGACCGTCAAAATCGTGGACCAGGCTGGGAATGCCATGAATCCTTTTTTCCGCAAAAAAATCGTCGCGCAGCACATTGTACATAATCGATATGCCACATTTCAAATCTTCATGATAATACGCAACGATCATGTAAGAACCATTGATGATGCGCACGGCCTCATCTGGCCGGATCAAACAGCGGAAACCGTTGTGCTCAGCCGGCAATATAGTCGACCAAGGAGCCGTCGTAATTCCCTTATCGAGCAACAGTTTAGAAAAATTCCGGCTGCGCTCGACGTAATAATCATGGATGAGGCGGGGAAGCCTCGTTTCCACCAATTGACAATACGAATCGAGATCGTCCGTTATAAATTCAATCAAAGAAAATTCCAGTAACACGATATCCGTCCGCACGGAGTATTCTTCCGACTGAGGATTGAACACGCCCCGCACCGACCAGCTATTGGTATCATTGAAATACGAAAAAATGACGAACTCCCGATCAGCGCCGTTTTCGCTGATCAATTGGAATGTCTCCCGTAATTTAAAATCTCCCACACTAGGTGGGAGAATAGAAACAATATTTTTTTGTTTAATTTCTTCTACCAGTTTATCGTCCATTACAAATCACTCTTAAAAAAAATGGTGCGGTTGGTGGGAGTTGAACCCACACGATTATTCATCACTGCCGCCTGAAGACAGCGCGTCTGCCATTCCGCCACAACCGCATAACCTAGATATCGTACAATCGCTTGTACTGTTGTTCGTTTTGCAATACTACTTTAACATATTCTCGCGTTTCTGAAAAGGGTATTTTATCAATTTCTGAAAAATTTTTATTCCAACCATATTTTTTTACCCAATCATCGACGTGCCCGCGGCCAGCGTTATACGCAGCCAGTGCGAGAATCGTATTGCCATCGAATTCTCTCAGTAAATACCCCAGATACCATGTTCCCATGCGGATGTTCGTCCGCACATCGTTCAACTGATCCGGTGTATATCCGTTCAAATTCATTTCTTGAGCTATCCAATTACCTGTTTCCGGCATGATCTGCATTAACCCGACAGCACCACGATGGGAAGATGCCTGGCTGTTGAATTTGCTTTCAGCCAGGATGACCGACGCGACAAGCGCCGTATCCACTTTGTTCTCATACGCATATTGCCGGACCATGTAGTCATACTGCATGGGGTATACGACTTCTCGCAAAAGGCTGTCCTTCCAAGACCAGAAATAACCAGCAGAAAGCATTACCAGCACTATCGCTATGATAATTGTCTTTTTACTTGATCGTTTCCGCTTCACATGCTCCTCCTATTGGCTGATCCGGGCCAACAGTGCCTGCCATTGCTCCTGGACCTGTGCTGCCGTAGCTCCCAACGTACCAGTGTTATCAATCACCACATGAGCCAAAGCTTTTTTCTTTTCAATAGGAAGCTGGGCCTTAATGCGAGCCAGTGCCTCATCTTTGGTAAATCCATTGCGGGCCATCAGGCGCACAAGCTGTGTCGCTGGATCTACATATACCAGCCATACCTCATCAACGGACAAATAATATTTTAACTCAAACAGCAGCGGCATGTCAAGGAAAACAAATTGTTTTTTTTCGTTTTCTTCCAAAGATGAAATTTCCTCCTCGATGCGACGCCATATCAAGGGGTGAATGATTTCTTCCAATTCCCGCTTCCGCTCTGGCTGATTAAAAACGATGCTGCCAATAAAACGGCGGTCCATCGTACCGTCTGGCAGCAGTGCCTGCGGACCGAAAGACCGACACACGGCTACTAACCCTTCAGAACCAGGCTGAACCACTTCTTTTGCCAATTCATCACAATCGATTACCGCCGCGCCGTACTCCTTCAACATGGATACGACTGTGCTTTTGCCGGAAGCGATGCCCCCGCTCAAACCTATGCGATACATATACATCCCGCCTCTCTAAATAAGTCTGTCATTTTTGGCATTTCGGGCAATAATGAGTCCCCCGCCCGGCCATTTTTTCATATACGATGATGGTGCCGCAATGCGGACAGGGCGTCCCCTCGCGGCCGTACACATGCAAATAATCCTGATTCTGTCCTTCTCTGCCGCTGCCATCGATAAAATTGCGTACAGTCGTACCACCGTGCTCCAGACCAGCTGCCAATACCTGCCGTATCGCCGTATGGAGACGCTTGACGCGCACCGCTCCCAGCGTAGCGCAGCGGCGATGAGGAGAAATTCCGGCCAGGAACAGCGCTTCATCTACATAGATATTGCCCAGACCGGCGACCTGCGTCTGATCCAGCAAAAAAGACTTGATGGGACGATGACACTGTTTGAGCTGCCGCTGCAAATAGGCTATGGTAAAATCAGGACTGATACCATCCGGCCCCAGTGTATCATAACCAGATATGCCCGTGCTGCCCGCCGCGGGGACGAGCCAAAGACAGCCTAAGGTGCGCACGTCACCATAAATCAACCGGCCTTCATCCAATTCAAAGATAATCCGGCCAAACGATGGCACTTGTTCCTGCGGCTCTGCTTCATAGACCAACCGTCCCGTCATGCGGAGATGAATCAGCATCCCCTGAGGCCCTGCCGTATGGATGAACAAATATTTGCCGCGGCGCGATACAGCCGTAATCGTCGAACCGGACAGCGCCTGGATAAACGCCGCCGGCGATGTGTTCTTGAGCAGACGGGGAAGCAGTACCGTGACAGAACGGATCACCCGGCCTGGCAGGCACTCTTCCAAATACATACGTATGGTCTCTACTTCTGGTAATTCCGGCATGAGGTCACCTACTTCGCTTCTTCCCAGTTTTTCCCATAATGGATATCCACGAGGAGCGGCACCGCCAGGTCGACGACGTGCTCCATCTTATCCTTTAAGAGTTCGCTGACCTCCTGTCGTTCCGCTTCTGGGACTTCGAGTACCAATTCATCATGCACCTGGACGAGGATACGGCTGTGCAGCTGGCGCCGTTCCAACTCAGACTGTACGGCATTCATGGCCAGCTTGATGATATCAGCCGCACTTCCCTGAATAGGTGTATTCATAGCCGTGCGTTCGGCAAAAGAACGACGATTGAAATTCTTGCTGGTAATTTCCGGCAGTGAGCGGACACGGCCAAACATCGTCCGGGCCTGTCCGGATTGACGGGCCTGTTCTATCAAGCCGTCCATATAGCCGCGGATATGATCATATTTTGCAAAATAAGCATCTATATACTGTTTAGCTTCCGCCCGGGTGACATTGATATTGCGGGCCAGTCCAAAATCGCTGATACCGTAAATGATGCCAAAATTCACGGCCTTGGCATGGGACCGTTGTTCCGGCGTAACCGCTTCCAAAGGCGTCCCAAATACTTCTGACGCCGTACGGCGGTGGATGTCCTGATCCTTCAAGAAACCATCGATCATCGTCGGGTCCTGGGACAGATGGGCCAGCAGGCGCAATTCGATCTGAGAATAATCTGCCGACAGGATATAATCATAGCCTGCTCCCGGGACAAAGAGCGACCGGATCTGACGGCCTTGCTCAGTCCGTATAGGTATATTCTGCAAATTTGGATCCGAACTGCTCAGCCGTCCTGTAGCCGTCACCATCTGATTAAAGGAAGTATACAATCGGCCCGTTTCCATCGATACCAGAGGTTCCAATCCATCCAGATACGTAGAAATCAATTTTTTGAGTGCCCGATACTGCAATATTTGGCCTATCATGGGATGCTTATCCTGTAACGCCTCTAGTACCGCAGAATCCGTGGAATATCCCGTTTTCGTCTTCTTCACGACGGGCAGTGCCATTTTTTCAAACAAGATGACACCGAGCTGTTTCGTCGAGTTGATATTGAATACCTCGCCGGCTTCCTCGTAAATCTGTTCTTCCAAGCGATCCGCTTCCAGGGAAAGCTTGCCCTCCATCTGCTGCAAGCGATCCAAATCTACGGTAAAGCCCGTCATTTCCATGACTGCCAGCGTATGGATCAAGGGGATTTCAATCGTTTCATACAGCGACAGGAGCCCGCTTTGCCCCAATATTTCCTTTTCCTTCGGCCAGACCTTGCCTATAAACCGGGCCGCCTGAGCCAGCCGCTGCATTTCGGCAGCATCTTTCGATTCCCCAAAGGGAATGTCGAACCGTTCGGATAAATAGGACAACCCGTAAGCCGTCCGCGTCGGATCGATGAGATATGCCCCTAAGGTCACATCTGCCAGGGACATGCCTGCCCCGCCTTGCGCCTGTACGACCTTAGTCAGGGATTTACCGTCAGAAGTAATGACCAGAGCCGCTTGTGGCAAGACTAAAAGATATGCCGCCGTAGCACTGCCTTCCAGGACCAGTACACCTTGTTCCATGGCAATAGCCATAGATTGTATTTCAGGCACGGGGACATGGGCCGTATAGGAACATTCTACGGCCAGGATCTGTCCCTGCAGCGCCGCTGCAGGGACATTACACGGCTGCAGCAGGAGAATTTCTTCCTCAGCCGGAGCGGCTCCTATGGATTCAAAGCGATCGAAGGCAGAAAACCGTTCCAGCAAATTCTTGAATCCCAGACTGCGGAACAATTCCGCCACTTCTTCTTGTCGGGGCTGCGGCAGGAACGTATCCAAAGTGAACGAGACGGGGACATCGCAGCAAATCATCGCCAGTTTTCTCGATAGGAAGGCGTCTTCCTTATGATCAGCTAACTTTTCTTTCAACTTTTTACCGGATACTTCTGCCAGCCCGGCATATATATTGTCGAGAGAACCAAATTGCCCGACCAGCTTGAGCGCCGTTTTTTCGCCTACGCCGGCAACGCCGGGAATATTGTCCGAAGCATCGCCCATGAGGGCTTTCATGTCGATGACCTGAGTAGGTTCATAGCCATACAACTCTTTCATATTTTCCGGTGTCACAGCCACCATATTGGTTATCCCTTTTTTGGTCAAATATACGGTAATCCCCTCATCCACGAGCTGCAGGGCATCGCGGTCCCCCGTAACGATAGCAACATCCACAGCGGCGGCTTGCATTTTGCGGGCTACCGTACCGATGATGTCATCGCCTTCATATCCTTCCATTTCCAAGACGTGGATGCCCAGGCAGGACAATACTTCCCGTATCAGCGCGAATTGGGACCCCAATTCATCGGGCGCCGGTTTACGCGTCGCTTTATACGACTCAAACAGGTCGTTGCGGAACGTGTATTTTCCCTTATCGAAAGCTACTGCGACATACTGGGGATCCAAATCCTCATACAACTTGAGCAGCATGTTTAAGAAACCATATACGGCATTCGTATACCGTCCCTGGCTGTCCGTCAGCAGCGGAATAGCGTAAAACGCGCGATACAGCAAGCTGCTGCCGTCAATGATAACTAATTTTTTATCCATCTGATCGTCCTCCCGAACGGCGGTCCCCTATCAACGTAACAACGAACCGATAAATTTTAAAACAATGATGACGACTACTGCCAACAGTAAGAATGGCAGTATGTGAATCAGTATCGTCAAAAAGAGACCTATAAAAGCCAAAATGCCCAATAGGACAAGGCCGATGACGGCTTTAGTGCGCAAAGACAGCCCCTGCCAGCCAAATATCCGGAACGAGCTGTGCCGAGCCTGGTCCTGACTATCTTGTCGATTAAACATCGTATCGAAGGTCGTCGTATCTTCCCGGCGTTGTGAATGTACCGAACCGTCTTCATCGATGGTCTGGCCATTAAAATTTTCCCGTTCTTCTTGGGATAATACCTTGACCCGTTCCGATTCTTCCGCGGCCAGGCGATGGCACTCTTCACACAATCCATCTGGATAAACGGCTTCTCTATCACAGTTATGACACTTCATGGTTAATATTCGTCCTTTCTGTACCCGTAGGATCATAGTATCTGTTCAACGATACCATTATACCGTATATCCCGTATCGCTAAAAGGGGTATCGACAGCAAAAAAATACCGTACCTGCATACAGGTACGGCAGACATCATTGATATCGGTCTTTCATACGACGGTCGATTTCCCGTTTTGCCTCTTGCTCCGCCAACGCCTGACGTTTATCGTGCAATTTCTTCCCCGTCGCCAGCCCCAGCGTGACTTTGACCTTCCCCCGTTTGAAATACAAATTCAAAGGCACCAGCGTATATCCTTTTTCTTTGGTGACTCCGATCAGCTTTGTTATTTCATATTTGTGCAGCAATAACTTCCGAACCCGCAAGGGATCATGATTGAAGCGGTTTCCCTGTTCATACGGGCTGATGTGCATATTGTATAAAAACACCTCGCCGCTGCGGATGGAAGAATAGCTGTCTTTCAGATTTACTTTGCCCTGACGCAGCGATTTGACTTCTGTCCCGGTCAAAGCGATGCCGGCTTCAAATGTATCATGGATAAAATAATCATGCCGGGCCTTGCGGTTATCGGCAATATATTTTTGTCCTGCTGCTTTTATCATCCCAAATCACCTTACTTTCTCTTGCCTGTTTTCTTACCTGATTTCTTGCTTTTTTTAGTTTTCTTACCTTTTTTGGCTGTCGCCGATTTCACATTTTTATGACCTGCCGGATGGATGGATGTTCCTGTCCGTCCCGTTTTATCCTTATTATTCGACTGATGACCGCTGCGCCGTTCCGCCCGGGCATCCATCATATGCTGCAAATCAGCCAGTGACTCTACCTTGCCAGGAACGAAATCCAGTTCACATTTTTCGATATTCACTTTCGCCAGTGTCACCGTCATGACATCGCCCAAACGGAAAACCTTGCCGCCATGGAGACCGGCCATGACATACCGCGATTCATCAAATTCATATATATCGTCCGTAAACAAGGAAACATGGACCAACCCTTCGATGCCATTATCCAGGCTGACAAACAAGCCAAACGGCGTAATGCCGCTGACATGGGCTTCAAAGGCTTCCCCGATAAACGGTGCCATGTATTCCGTCTTCTTCAAATCATCCGTTTCTCGTTCTGCTTCTACAGCTACCCGTTCCCGCTGACTGGCCTGTTCAGCTGCTATGGTATGCCAAGCCAGGGATTTTTCCGCTTCCTTGTCCGACAATTTCCCCTTTTGTTGGAAGTTGCGGATCAGGCGGTGGACCATCAGATCCGGATAACGGCGGATCGGCGACGTGAAATGAGTGTAACATTCTGATGCCAGGCCGAAATGACCCGTATCTATCGTAGAGTACTTCGCCTGCTGCATCGTCCGCAACGTAACGGTCTCGACGACGAGCTGCGCTTCTGTCCCTTTGGTTTGCGACAGGAGACGCTGGAAATCGACAGGTTTGATATCGTCTCCCGAAGGAATAGGTAAATTGAACCCATTCAATACGGTCCGCAGCATTGCTACCTTTTCAGGTTCCGGCGTTTCATGGATCCGGTACACCGTCGGGTTTTCGCTGTCCCGCAGATAGGACGCTACGGTTTCATTGGCAATAAGCATACTTTCTTCTATCATCTGTTCAGAAATAGTACGTTCCCTTTTTTCCAGACGCAAAGGCTTGCCATCTTGATCCAAGATAATCTTATATTCTGGAAAGTCAAAATCGATGGCACCACGACGCATGCGCATACTTCTCAAGATGCCGGCCAATGCCTGCAGATCCTTCAACATGGGCATGAAAGACTGTAAATCATCAGGGACGATGCCATCCTGGAGCGCCTTGGTTATTTCCCGATAATTGCAGCGCCGTTTGACACAAATGACGGCCGGACCGATATCGGCATGTACCACTTTCCCTTGCGGATCGATTTCCATGACACAAGTCATGGCATAGCGGTCCTCGCCGGCATTTAAACTGCAGATGCCGTTGGACAACGTTTCCGGCAGCATGGGAATGACCCGATCGACGAGATATACACTCGTACCGCGCTTAAAGGCTTCATCGTCCAGCTTGGACTGCGGCCGGACATAGCGGCTCACGTCGGCAATATAGACGCCCAACCGGAAATTGCCGTTGGCCAGACGTATGACATCGACGGCATCATCCAGATCCTTGGCGTCTTCACTGTCGATGGTAATGAGCTGCCGTTGCCGGTAATCACGCCGGCCCGGTTCCATGGAAACCGTCTTATCTATAGCTTCGGCCGCTGCCGCGACTTCAACGGGAAAAGAGAAGGGCAGGTTATGCCGCGCCATGATGACCCGGATATCCAAATCCTTATCGCCATCATAGCCCAGGATTTCCGTAATTTCCCCTTCGGCCTTCATATTTTCTTCCGGCCATTCCGTAATCTTCACGAGGACCCTGGCACTACTGCGGGCATTCAGCGATTTCGACAGGGGGATATAGATATCTTCACGGATCCGTTCATCATCAGGCGTCACGAAACCGCAATCCTGCAGCCGGTCAAACGTCCCGACGAGCGTTTCATTAGCCCGTTCGAGGATACGCACGATTTCCCCTTCTTGTTTATGCCGTCCGTTACCACTTTGCAAAATATGTACTTCGACTTTATCATTATTCATCGCCGTATGGCGATATTGTTCCGATATATATACATCATCGGTCAAGTTCTCACACAAAACAAAACCGAAAGAGCTCGTGTAGCCTTTATAAATGCCCGTCACGACAGAATCCTTGGGAGACGGAACATACCGGTCTTCTTCGCTTCTCATGATCAATCCACTCCTTACCAGTTCATCAAATGTATCAAATAATTCCAACAGTCCCGGCCCCGATACATGCAGGGCTTCTGCGCAATCCTCTACGGACGCGCCGGCAGGCGCACTTTCTCTGCATATTTTTATTATATCATGGGACAATGCCATATCCATAGTAGTTTCACTCACCTATAATATACTGCCTTGTCGTCACACCGACAAAGAACCGCATAAACTCAAGAACAGAGAAAAAGCCTGCGGCAGCTGCCGCAGGCTAAAGGTCATCAATACGTATTCATCAAACGCCCCAAGACCAAGGCTACTATTGCAAATGCAATGGATAACACAATCGTTATCTTCGATAACAATGCGTCGACACCGCGGGCTCGGCCTCCAAATAATTCATCGGCACCACCGCCCATGGCCCCGCCCATGCCTTGCGTTTTGCTTTTTTGTGCTACGACAACACCTATAAGCAACAAAGATATGATGACTGATAAAATTTCAAAAATGGTTATCACGGTAATCCTCCTCATACAATTACACCTAACGCTACTATTGTACACTTATTTTTTCATTCTATCAATAGTAAGATGGACAAGGCAAAAATTTATTCTTTGCCAGATTCCTTATCTGTATGGTTTTTACGTGATTCCAAAAACCGCTCCAGTTTACGTTTGACCCGCTGCAACGCGTTATCAATCGATTTGACATGACGATGGAGATCTGTTGACATTTCATTATATGATTTTCCGTCGAGATAGGCATTTAATACCTGCCATTCCAAATCACTGAGGATTTCCGTCAGTTTCAATTCGATATCAGCAAACTCTTCTCTGCTGATGATCAATTCTTCCGGATCGGACACGCGCAGGCCGGCGATGACATCCATGAGCGTACGATCTGATTCTTCTTCATACATAGGTTTATTTAAAGACACATATGAATTCAGCGGAATATGTTTTTGCCGCGTCGCTGTTTTAATAGCCGTAATGATTTGGCGGGTGATGCATAGTTCGGCAAACGCCCGGAATGAGGACAACTTATCGCCCCTGAAATCACGCGTCGCCTTATATAACCCAATCATCCCTTCCTGGATGATATCATCTTTGTCCGCCCCAATGAGATAATACGCCCGCGCCTTGGCTTTTACAAAACCGCGATATTTATGCACGATGTATTCTATGGCTGCGTCATTATGATTCTCTTGTCCCTCACGGACAATGTCTTCATCGGTCATGCCGTCGAATACATGCGTCTCATGTTCCTGCATATCTGTATTACTATCGAAAACCATCGTATCCCCCCTTCATCGTGCCTAGGTCTTGCCGACAAGAACTATTTTTTGCGTCGTATCTCCTCTAATTTCAACAATACGTCTGCCCGTACTTGCCCGCTCATTTCATTCCGTACGCCATTCACCACATGCTTGTGATCATAGGCCAATTGTTCATTTTGGGCATCGAGGACATCCCGTTCCAGCTCTCGCGCCGGGATGCGGCATGCACCTGTTCCCAGGATTTGGTTCTGTTCCGGTCCATCTGACGTGGCAACATAAATCTGCCGCCGTTCATTGCGATGGGCATAAACCATCTTTTCTATCCGGCTGTCCGCCGTTTCTTCCCGATCCGTAAAGATGACCAGGAAATCCCTGCCGATGGGATGGGTTTTCTCACTTTCATCTGTATTCATAGCATCAAAGACGACGACTACCACATATCCTTTGAATTTACCAAAATTAGCCATCGTATCGACCAGCTTATCCCTGGCATGTTCCAACGATTCCTTGGCCAGGGCCGTCAAGGATTTCCAAGCAAAAATGACATTATATCCGTCTACGAACAATAATGGTTTCATCATGTCACCGCCTGACGCTGCCTCACGACTTCATATATGAGCAATGCTGCGGCAACGGACGCATTTAACGAATTGATGCTGCCAAACATGGGAATCTGGACGAGGACGTCGCAGGCTTCCTTCACGAGCCTTGAAATGCCCTTCCCTTCGCTGCCGACGACGAGGACGACTGGTACAGTCAGCGTGCTATGGAAATAATCGGTCTGACCTTCCATATCGGCACCAATGACCCAAAAGCCCCGCTTTTGCAAGCCCCGCAAGGTCTGGGTAATATTCCCTATCTGGACGATTGGGACGTATTCAATAGCCCCTGCCGAGGTCTTGCCCACCGTTTCATTAATGGGTGCACTGTGGCGCTTGGGGATGAGTACGGCATCGACGCCGGCACATTCGGCTGTGCGGATAATCGCCCCCACGTTATGCACATCTTCCACGCCATCCAATAACACCAGGAATGGCACCCGTCCCTGGGCCGTCACGTCTGCCAAAACATCTGTCAAATCAGCAAAATCGATGGCCGCCGCGAAGGCCACCACTCCTTGATGACGGCTTCCCTGAGCCATCTGATTCAGTACTTTTGCCGGTACCTGTTCCACCAGGATATGCCGGTCCCGGGCCAGATCCCAAATACGTTGCAGTTGCGATGATGTATTGCCTGCCGCCAAATATAATTTTGTTATGGATCGTCCAGCCTTTAATGCCTCGGTCACACTATTGCGACCCGTAATCATACATTCCGTATCCACTTTAAACTCCTGTCATATGTTTTTCCTTACAATACTGCCGAGTGTTCGCCATAACCTGGTCCATGATATAATCCAATCGTTCGTGATCCGAAGAAAGGACGAGATAGCCAATGAGTGCTTCCAAGGCAGTGCTGTCATGGTATTCCCCGACAGTCGCACTTTTCGGGGCCTGGGAATAAGCATTGCGAGCCCGACGGCATACTTGTTGTTCCACATCAGTCAATATCGGCTGGATGATACGATATACGTATGCCTGGACCTTAGCCGAGACGAATTCCGAGGCCAGCGTATGCAATACCTGGACCTGCTGCACGCCCGTATGTACGAGCTGCTGCCGCATGGTCACGGCATACCAGGCATCACCGACGAAAGCCAATACGATGGAATCCATCATTTCCAGACTGCCTGCAGCCGTATCCAGTGGCGTATCCTGGGAAAATGCCAGGAATGCCTTATCTCTCAATGCTTGAAACTGTTTGAATTTCACTTTTTCCACCGCGCACCCTGAGGAGAATCTTCAATCGTAATACCTAATACAGCCAGCTGATCACGGATAGCATCTGCCAGGGCATACTGTTTTTGATTGCGGCACTGCTGGCGGATAGAAAGGATGACGTCCATCAACGCTTCATAATCCTTGGAGTCTGCTCCAGCCTGCTTGCCTTCCCAACGGTCTTCCAGGATACCCAATATATCCGTCATGGATTTGAATATACGCTTTACTTCTGCAACGACCGACGGGTCGACGGGAACGTGATCATTCGTGACAGCATCATTGTAGATGTTTATTTTTTTAGCCAAGTCAAACATGGCGGCACTGGCCAGCGCCGTATTGAAATCATCGCACATCGCTTCATTATACGCTGCTGCTGCCTGCTGGGCATCGGCCAGGAGCTGCCGCGATTCATCAGAACCAGCTCCGCCGGGCTGCGTCATCAGATACAGGACGGTGTCGATGGATGTGCCCAACCGTTCCAGGCTGCGAGTCATTTCGCTCAAGCGGTCATCACTGAAATCCAGTGGGCTGCGATAATGGGTCGACAAGAGGAAATACCGCAGGGCGTCTGCGCTGTACAAAGCCAATATATCTTTCACGAGGAAGAAATTATTCAAGGATTTACTCATTTTTTCCTGGTTAATCGTAATGAATCCATTATGCAGCCAGTATTTGACCATAGGCGTAACACCGCTGTAAGCTTCAGACTGGGCGATTTCATTTTCGTGATGAGGGAAAATCAAGTCACTGCCGCCGCCGTGGAAATCGAACGTATCACCCAGGTATTTGTTGCTCATAGCCGAGCATTCGATATGCCAACCCGGCCGGCCCGGACCCCAAGGGCTGTCCCACGAAGGTTCGCCTGGTTTTGCCGCCTTCCACAGGGCAAAATCCATGGGATTGTGCTTACGGTCATCGACTTCAATACGGGCACCAGCCATCATATCATCCAGGCTGCGGCCGCTCAGGCAGCCGTAACAGGTGAATTTTTCTACGCTGTAATACACATCGCCTTCCAGTTCGTAAGCATAGTCCTTTTCGATCAATACGCTGATCATATGGATGATATCTTCAATGTGCGTAGAAACGCGGGGATAAATATCGGCGCGGCGCACGTGCAGCGCATCCATGACTTCAAAGTACGACGCGATGTAGCGGTTGGAAATGGTATCCCACGTTACGCCTTCGCCATTAGCCGCATTGATGATCTTGTCATCGACATCGGTAAAATTCTGTACGAGCGTAACTTGATAACCGATATGCTGCAAGTAGCGGCGAATGACATCCCAGGTGACAAAAGGACGAGCATTGCCGATATGGGTATGGTTATACGGCGTAATGCCGCAGACATACATCTTTATGCGTCCCGGTTCGACAGGGACAAACGTTTCTTTCTGTTTTGTCAATGTATTATAAACCTTTACTTCTCTCATAGATTACCTCTCCTTCAATTGCACAAAAAGACCACCATCCCTTACAGAGACGGTGGCCCGTGGTTCCACTCTGTTTTTATGGCTGCGCCATAATCTCAAGGCACGTAACGGATGCTCACCGGATCGGCCTACTCGTTTCGGCAGATCTACTCGCAAAGGCAACTCTGCAAATCCGTCAGCTAACCCGGCTTTCAGCCACGGCCCGGTCTCTCTGTAAGCACTTGTCTGCAGATTATTTTGGTCATAATATTTCGATATATATGGGTATCATAACGAATTTCGTTTATTCTGTCAAGCCGGTCTTGGCCAAACGTGACAAGACTTTTTCTCGTCCCATGATGGCGACGATGACATTTAAGTCCGGACCATGCATGACACCGGTCACAGCAACACGGATCGGCATATAGACGAATTTGCCTTTGACCTTCAAGCCCTTTTGGATTTTTTTGAACAGGGGCTGTACCGTATCAGCCGTCACATCAGGCAAAGCCGCCAGTTCTTCCTTGAACATCTTCAAGACCGCCGGTGCCGTTTCTTCTTTCAGCACCGCTGCAGTTTCTTCATTTTCAGGAGCGCAGTCATCCGTAAAAAACATACGCGCTGCGTCGACGATCTGAGCGCCGTATTGTACATGTTCCCGCAAAGCCCAGACCATGTCTTTCAGCCAATTCATCTGCCCTTCGTCGAGCGTTTCGCCGACGAGGCCTGCTTTCTGCAGCTGTGGCAGGCAGACTGCCAACAATTGGTCCGCATCGAGTTTCTGCATGTAATGGAAATTGACCCAGTTAAGTTTTTCAATATCGAACACAGCGGGATTCTTCGCCACGCGGGACATAGAAAATTGTTCAACCAGTTCATCCATGGTAAACAAATCCTGTTCCACTTCCGGCGACCAGCCCATGAGGGCCAGGAAATTGTCCAGTGCTTCCGGCAGATAGCCCATGTCCTTATACTGCTGTACGGACGTTGCACCGTGGCGCTTGCTCATCTTCTTATGGTCCGTACCCAGGATCAGGGATACATGGGCAAAGACCGGAACGGGAAAACCAAAAGCATGGAAGAGGACAATTTGACGCGGCGTATTGGACAGATGTTCTTCAGCCCGAATGACATGGGTAATGTGCATCAACGCATCATCCAAGACAACGCTATAATTATAGACAGGGATGCCATCGGATTTGACGATGACAAAATCCCCTACCTTGTTGGAATCAAACGATACATGACCTCGCACCATATCATCGAACTCCAATACCTGATCCCGAGGCGTACAGATGCGCACGACATGAGGGCGTCCTTCCTTCAGATACTGTTCCACCGTTTCTTTGGGCAAGTTCTTGCATTTACCGTTGTAAACGGGCGTTTCTCCCCGGTCCATCTGGGCCTGACGATCCGCTTCGATTTCTTCAGGCGTGCAGAAGCAGTAATAGGCTTTGCCTTCGGCAATCAGTTTATCTGTATACTTTTTATACAATTCGAGACGTTCCGTCTGTTTGTACGGGCCATCAGGTCCACCTACATCAATACCTTCATCCCAATCCAAACCGAGCCATTTTAAAGCGGCCTTGATATTGTCTTCTGATTCCTGGGTGGAACGCTTGCGATCCGTATCTTCAATGCGCAGTACAAACTTGCCATGATTGTGTTTAGCCACCAGATAATTAAATAAAGCCGATCTGGCCCCGCCGATATGGAACGGCCCGGTCGGACTCGGTGCAAAACGGACTCTTACTTCATTAGACATGCTTATTCCTCCTATAATTATAGCTTTCGGGGTACGGCAACAGTCGCAACGGCTTGAGCCGCCATCCCTTCTTCCCTGCCGGCAAAACCCAGATGCTCTGTCGTCGTCGCCTTGACCGATACCGCTGTCAGCGGAACGCCCAAGGCTTGGGCTATGCAGGCCGCCATCTGCGGCACATACGGCCGGATTTTGGGCCGTTGCGCCACCAAGGTGACATCGATATGTATGATACGGCAATGTTCATCCTCGAGGATCTGCCGTACATTTTCTAATAATACTACACTGGATATATTTTTGAATTGGTCATCTGTATCGGGAAAGTACGTCCCTATATCGCGCAGTCCTGCTGCCCCCAAAAGGGCATCCATGACCGCATGGATGAGGACATCTGCATCAGAATGGCCTGCCAACCCCCGCTCGAATGGAACGGCGATGCCGCCTAAGACCAGTTTACGGCCAGGTACCAACGCATGTACATCATATCCCATTCCGACCTGGGTAACCATACTACCTTGCATATATAATTCCAAAATGGGAATATCCTCCTTCGTCGTCACCTTGCGGTTCCGTTCATCCCCATCGAGAATGCACACAGGCACACCCATGGCCTCGACCAGCGACGCATCATCCGTTACCTGCACTGCATGGGTACGGGCATACTCATAGGCAAGCAGCAACACGTCATAGCGGAAAATCTGCGGCGTCTGCACGGCAATCAAACGACTGCGCTCCAATGTGTGGACTGGCAAGGGTCTGCCAAAGACTGCATCAGACTGACATTCCTTGACCGTATCTTTTAAAGGGATGCCGTATACAGCCGCTTCGGCCGTCGCCATGGCCTGGATGCCGTGGTCAAACCATTCCGGACCGGCCCAGGGCCGGGCACCATCGTGGACGAGGACGATATCCGTATCAGTATGACATTGACATAGACCGGCGTAGACTGAATCCTGCCGGGTCGCACCGCCGGTAGCCCAGCGCACAGGAATAGCCGGATCCAATGCAGCCAGCATCGTCCGGATATCAGCCTCATCATCTTGAGACGTCACAAGTATTAATTCGTTTACGGCCGGGCAGTCTAAGACATGGCGCAGCGTATGGGCCAGCACCGGCCGGCCGCACAGTGGATAAAACAGCTTATTGCGCTCATAACCAAAACGTTTTCCCGACCCGGCCGCTACGACAATTACACTTACATTCAAACAGGTTCACCTACTTACATTATAAACGCGAACTACCGTTAATCATCAATTAGTTTGACAAAGATCATCCTGCCGGCTGAAGTCTGCAAAATAGAAGTGACAGTCACATCGACAGTCGTGCCGATACACCGTTCGCCGTTTTCTACGACAATCATCGTGCCGTCATCCAAATACCCGACACCTTGATTGTTTTCCTTGCCAGCCTTCACGACGAGGACACGCATCTGTTCCCCCGGTATACGAGCCGGCTTCAATGCATTGGCCAAGTCATTGATATTCAATACTGTTACTCCCTGCAGGCCGGCAACTTTATTGAGATTATAATCAGTGGTCACGACTTTGACGTGGATTTTCCGGCCCAGGCGGACCAGCTTGGAATCAACTTCCGTAATATCGTCGAAATCATCATGGATAATCCGCACATCGACATATTTTTCCTCCTGTATCTGCTTGAGGATATCTAAGCCGCGACGGCCTTTATTGCGCTTCAATAAATCGGATGAATCGGCAATGTGCTGCAATTCTTCCAGTACGAATACAGGAACCAGCAAAGGACCTTCCAAAAAACCAGTGCTGCATATTTCTGCAATACGGCCGTCTATGATCGTACTCGTATCGAGCAGCTTGCCAATGCCATTTTGATCCTTTGTCTTATGTTCCTTATCCTTGGACTGCCTGTTAAACCGCAAGGAAGAAATCAAGCCTGCAATTTCTACTTTTTTTCGGACGGCGATGCTCATACCGGCATAGCCAAAAACAATGCTAAAAATAATGGGAACGTACGCTCCAATCAGGGGAAGCCGCACAAACGCCAGTCCAATCAAATTAGCAATTATAAGTCCAAAAAGCAATCCCAGCGTCCCAACTACCAAATCCTGTCCCGAAACATCACTTAACACGATTTCAATGCGATGTATTGCCTTCCAAATCAAGCTGATCAACATAGGGGAAGTAATATATCCCACCAATGCTCCCAGAACACCACCCAGTAAAAAACCAACCACTGTCAGGACCGTCGTCCCCAGAAAGCCGACTTGCGTCAATTTGCCGCCTACGGCAATGGCAAAAAACGGGGCAGACATCAATTGGTCAGTCAACATGACAAATATGACGACAAACATGAGCATAATGACACCGCGTAAAATCTTATCTACCATTGTTTTCACCTCCCTTCGGTCAGATTTTATCTAACTATACCATATTTTCACATATTAAACTACAACTTGTCAAAAAAAGCTACAGAAACATGCCCTGTCGGCCTATTTACCCGGCAAGGCATGTTCTGACACACATATTACGTATTGGTTTTGCCCGAATTGTTTCCCGTGCCGGACGCATCTGGCAATGAGCACTGGCCATTGCTGCAATCGAGGGGAACGACCGTGCCGTTGGCATCGACGATATACCCTTCATGACGTATAACCGGCGAAATACCGTGTGATGTAACACAATAGCCGGGATATTCGATGACTGGTTCAATCGTTCCCGCTGGTGTCATCCGTGTCGTCACCGTCCGATAAGTAACCGGATGATACGACGGCACCGGCGTCGCTGCCGACGTAAGCGGCGTAATCCTTACGGCACCCGTCGACAATGTACCGCCAAAAGCCAGTGATGACCCGCTCATCGTTGCGGCACCTATGAAAGCACAAATAAGAATCTTTTTAAATGTACCCATCCATTCACCCCCATTATCCGTACAACCCAAACTCAAATTCAAAATTACTTCAATTATTCTTTTATTATACCATAAGGATATTAAGATTTTATGAAGATATTCAAAACACTGGTAGAAACATTAGCCCGTAAAGGCCGCCGTAATGGCTTCTTTTACGGTGGACACGCCGATGATATGACACTCGGGGAATGAGGACAGCTTTATGTCCTTCAGATTTCCTGTCGGTATAATGAAGCGCCGGAACCCCATTTGCGCGGCTTCCCGGATACGCCGTTCCACCAACGGAATCATGCGGATATCCCCAATCAGGCCCACTTCCCCCATGATGACGGTCCCCGCATCCAAGGGTATGTCACGGAAGCAGGAAATAACGGACAAGGCAATGGGGAGATCCACTGCCGTTTCCGATATCTTCAAACCACCTACGACGTTGATATATACGTCCTGAGTGCCGATGACGAGACCGACTCGTTTCTCCAAGACTGCCAGTAATATGATGAGCCGGTTGTAATCCATGCCTACGGCAGTCCGCCGCGGTACAGCAAAGACAGAACGCGTCGTCAGGGCCTGGACCTCGCCCAGCAGCGGCCGCATGCCATCCATGACGGCGACGACAGCCGACCCAGGCTGGTCCGTCATCCGTTCAGCCAATAAGATTTGGGAAGGATTCTTGAGTTCTTCCAACCCTTTCGTCCCCATGGTAAACAATCCCGATTCATTCGTAGAGCCAAAACGGTTCTTGATGCCTCTCAGGATACGGAAGCGGTAATGGCGTTCCCCTTCAAAATACAAGACCACATCTACCATATGTTCCATCATACGGGGACCGGCTATGGCCCCGTCTTTCGTTACATGACCGATGACGATGACCGGCACAGAATTTCCTTTAGCATACTGCATGAGGCGGTTCGTCCCCTCGCGAATCTGATTCAGGCTGCCCGGAGCGCCGTCTATATCGGCGCTGTACATCGTCTGGATAGAATCGATGATCAATAACTGCGGCTTCGACGATTCTGCCGCTGTCAGGACGACATCGAGAGACGTTTCCGACAAGATCCACAGAGACGGCTCATCGATGCCCAGGCGCTGTGCCCGCAGCTTGATCTGCCCTGGTGATTCCTCGCCAGACGCATACAAGACGCTGCCGCAATGGCGGCCTACAGCAGCCGCCGTCTGCAGCACCAACGTAGATTTGCCGATTCCTGGATCGCCGCATAGGAGCATGAGTGCTCCCGGCACGATGCCGCCCCCAAGGACGCGGTCCAATTCGCCGATTCCCGTTTGCCGGCGGTTCATGGATTCCAATTCTATATCCCGCAGCGACGCCGGGGCACCGGCACTCGCAGTGCGGCGCCTCCCTCCGGCCTGCACCGGCTCGGCGATAACGGCTTCTTCTTTCATCGTATTCCACTGGCCGCATTGGGGACATTTGCCCAGCCAGCGGCTCGATACGCTGCCGCAGTTCGAGCAGACATATCGCGTTTTTACCTTTGCCATTCCAGCCTCCTTCCGGCAGCATCAGCCATGCCGCCCAGATTTATCCATTGTGCGTAAATACTAGCTGTTTGTTGTCGGCACTATCCACTTTGACCGTATCGCCTTTCTTCAAATCACCGCTCAGGATCATTTCGGAAATAGGATCCTCGACCATCTTCTGGATGGCCCGCTTCAAAGGACGAGCGCCAAAAGCAAAATCGCTCCCTTCCCGGACCAATACATCATCGGCCTGGTCAGTCCATTGTAAGGACATCCCTTTATCTTCGAGGCGATGCAGGAGATCTTTCAGCAATATGGATACGATTTGTTTCAAATCCGCTTTTTTCAAAGGTTTGAATACGAGGATTTCATCTATGCGGTTCAAGAATTCCGGACGGAAGAAGCGATGGACTTCGTCGAGGATATCTTTTTTAACCTGCTGGAATACCTGCTCATGTTTTTGCTCCGTATCAGCCGGTGCCGTCACGAAGCCCATGGCCGGCGCCTGTTGTTTCAAGTGGGCGGCCCCCAGATTGCTGGTCATGATGATGACCGTATTGCGAAAATCCACGGTGCGCCCTTTAGAGTCAGTCAACCGTCCGTCGTCCAACACCTGCAGGAGTATATTGAAAAAGTCGGTATGGGCTTTTTCGACTTCATCGAACAATATGACACTGTATGGTTTTTCCCTGACGGCATCGGTCAACTGCCCGCCTTCATCATATCCTACATAGCCCGGCGGGGCGCCGACCAACCGCGACACGGTATACTTTTCCATATATTCGCTCATATCCATGCGGATCATGGCTTTTTCATCGCCAAAAAGCTGACTGGCCAACGTACGGGCCAGTTCCGTTTTGCCGACGCCCGTAGGCCCCAGGAACAAGAACGAACCGATAGGCCGGTTCGCTTCCTTCAGGCCGGCCCGGGCCCGGCGGACGGCTTTTGCCACGGCCTGGATGGCTTCATCCTGACTGATGACCCGCTTATGCAATTCTTCTTCCAAATGGAGTAAGCGATGCGATTCCGTTTCTGTCAACTGCCGCACGGGGATACCCGTCCAAAGCGAAACAACATCGGCGATATCGTTTTCCGTTACGACCAGCTTTTCTTCATCGCGATGTTTGCGCTGCTTCTGCAGGCTCTGGATTTTTTCTGAAAGCTTACGGCCTTCATCGCGAAGGGAAACACATTTTTCAAAATTTTCACTGTCGAGGGCAGCTTCCTTTTCCTTGCGGATATCGGCAAGCTGTTTTTCCAGATCCTTTAAATCAGGCGACGGCGAATATACCTTCATCCGCACTTTGGAAGCGGCTTCATCCATGACATCGATGGCCTTATCTGGCAAAAACCGGTCTGATATATAGCGGTTGGACAATCGGACGGCAACCGTCACGGCTTCATCGGTGATCCGTGCCTTATGGAATGCTTCATAGCGGTCGCGCAGCCCAAACAGGATCTGTATGGCATCAGCTTCCGTCGGTTCCGTCACCATGACCGGCTGAAAACGCCGAGCCAAGGCAGCATCCTTTTCAATATGTTTCTTATATTCATCCAGCGTAGTGGCACCGATGCACTGCAATTCCCCTCTGGCCAAGGCCGGTTTCAGGATATTGGCCGCATCCATGCTGCCTTCTACGGCACCGGCTCCAATGAGCGTATGCAATTCATCGATGAATAGGATGATGGAATCGTCATTCTGTATCGTATCGATGACTTTTTTTATCCGTTCTTCAAATTCTCCCCGGTATTTCGTACCGGCTACCAGGCCTGGTAAGTCCAGGGAAAAAATCCGTTTCTGGCTAAGTAAATCCGGCACATTGCCATTGATGATCCGCTGCGCCAGCCCTTCGGCAATAGCTGTTTTGCCGACACCAGGCGCACCGATGAGTACGGGATTATTTTTTGTCCGCCGGCTCAGGATTTGGATGACCCTGTCGATTTCCTGATTGCGGCCGATGACGGGATCGATTTTCCCCTGCCGGGCCATTTCATTTAAATCCCGACCGTACTGCCAAATCGTATCACCGTCAGGATTTCCGCCATCACCATCTTCTACGATGTCATTGCCGGCAGTACCGACGACTTCCATGACCTTTTTGACGACGGCATTGGGATCGATATCGAAATCTTCCAAGATTTGTACGGCCATACCCGTACCTTCTCGTAAGATACCCAGCAGCAGATGTTCCGTACCGATGTAGCCCATGCCCATTTCATTCGCTTCAGAGACGGCTAATTCCAGGACTCGTTTCGTCCGCGGCGTCAATTTCAATTCGGACGGCGTAACGTTTCCCAAACCGACCATGTGCTCGATGGAACGGCTCAAATTTTCGGCAGTCAGTCCCATCTGCCGCAAGACCTGTCCACCTACGCCGCCTTGTTCCAAGACGAGGCCCAATAATATATGTTCAGTGCCCACATAGCCATGACGGAATTTTGTCGCCGTCTGTTGGGCATATTGAATTACTTTTTTAGTACCATCAGTAAACCGATTATACATGATATTTCACTTCCTTTGCGTTGCGCGGTCACCGTATGCAGTCAGCGTCCGCTCCATTATATAATATATGCTGACAAGATGCGCCGGATGACTTTTGCCCGCAATATATCCTGCGCTTCTTCCGTCAGCAGAGAATCACCAGCATCTTTTTGTAAGAACCCAGGCTGGATTGATACCAATACCGCTTCAAATACCTGAGGCCGCACGTGGATGATGCCCATATCCGCAGCCAGCCGCAGATCACTGACAAATGCCAATGCTTCCTGCCGGCTGATCAGCCAGGCTTGGGATAGGATACCGTACGTACGGCACAGGCGATCCTTCAAGGCATTTTTTTGATGGCTCAGCAGCATGCTGCGGCACGTCCGTTCTTCCTGCGTCAACGACACGGCAATTTTATCCAGCTGTTCGATGATAGAGGTCTCGGTCACACCCAGGCTGACCTGATTCACGATTTGGAACACACTGCCGAGGCATTCCGGGCTGTCATCGTATAAAGCATGGACTGTATATCCCAGCTGCGTGATGCTCTGGACGATACGGCTGATGCGTTTCATCATGACCAGCGCCGGCAGATGAAGCGTCACCGCCGCCGTAAGACCAGTCCCAACCATGGCAGGATTTGCCGTAAAATAACCGAATTCATCGCTAAAGGCAAAATTGACGGAACTTTCCAGGGCATCATCTACGGCTGCCGCTTCTTCCCAGGCCTTTTTCAGGGACAAGCCGGCCGACGCCGTCTGGATACGAAAATAATCTTCATCATTGACCAGCAACGATACGGCACCATCTTCCCGCAATAAGACCCCCCGATTAAGAGGTTCGGTGATATGGCTCGCCGAAATGAGCTGCTTTTCCACGAGCAGTTCCCTGTCTAATCCGTTCAGTTCATCGATGCGGGCCCATTCATAGCCACCATGACCTAATGCATCCAGGCGCGGCAGTGAAGCCGCTGCCTGGGCCAAGCTTTCTTTAAGATCTGCTTCTTCGGCCCGCGTCGGAAACTTGCGTCCCTTCAAATTGCGAGCCAGGCGGATGCGGCTGTTCATGACGATATCCGTTTCCGTACCTGAACCATCTTGCCAAGGCGACAACGGACTGGCCAAAAGTTCTTGTAACATGACTTATTCCTCCTTTGTCTGCTCCGGCGCCTGCATTTGTTTTTCCAATGCCCGGATTTCGTCGCGTACGGTTACAGCCTGTTCATAATTTTCATCACGGATCAGCCGCTGCAACCGCTGGCGCAGCCGTTTGATCTGATTCGCCGTACGAAATACACCGGTACCGCGATTGGGGACCTTCCCGGCATGCTTGCTATGGCCGTGGATCCGCCGCAGGAGTGGTACCAATTCCTCGCGAAATGTCGTATAGCAATCGGGACAGCCCAATTTGCCAGACCGGTTGAATTCGCTGTAAGTCATGCCGCACGTAGGACACTGCAGTTCGGTTTCATCACCTTTCGGTGAATCAGGATACACCATCTTCCTAAAAAAATCATCATCAAAGATGTTGAAATCCCCCTGCTGGCCGAGCTGACCCTGTTCATGGGCACAAACACTGCAGAGATTCAAGTCTATGCGTTTCCCATTTATGATTTTTGTAATATGTATTGTCGCTTCCCGTCTTTTACAACGATCACATAACATAATGATTTCTCCTTTCTAGTACGCTGTCAGCGTATATTCAACTTGCCTAAAATACGTCGGATGACAGCTAGTCGCTGCGGTTCGTCCACTTCTTCAAACAAAGCTTGGAACGTGTGATGCAGCAAAATACCTTCCCTATTGGTCAGAGCACGCTGTTGCATCAACTGATACAACAGATGGTCCAGCCAGTTTAATGTAATATGAGGCACCGGCAGGTAATCTCCCTGGGGGACTGGAACCGGTTCCTTCTGTTTCGGTATCAAGCGGACGATGCGGACAAAACCACCGGAGCCGCGGCGGGATTCCACCATGAATCCCCGATCATTGGAAAATCGCGTATTTAAGACATAACTGATTTGAGACGGAGCGCAATCCAATTCATCGGCTAATTCATTACGCCGCAAGATTAAATCCCGTTCCCGTTCTTCTACCAATTTCTGTAAAATGAATTGTTCAATTTTATCTGCGAGAATACTCATCTGAATCACCCAGCCTTTGTATTTTTACCTTTTGACTTTTAACTCAAGTCCATTATATTCGTCTTTTTGACTTTTTGCAATAGGGACAGGCTCTGTAAGGGACAGAAATTATTTTCTATTGACACTTTGCAAAATAATTGATTATAATTGTTACTTAAGGTATAGTTTAGTTAGGTAGATACAAGGGGGTAATGATATGCATGATGTGTCTCATTATTGGCACATTTCACGAAGGTTGTACGGCACAAGACGCTGGACCCAGAAAAAACGTGGTTTGGTATTTTTCGTCCATTGCATGGTACACCGCCAAAACATAGAAGATTTGTATACATTTTTTGATAATTATGAGCCCATGCCGGAATTTTTTCAAGTAAACGAAGATTTTCTCGATGTCATGACCCGCGTCTTCTTATACAAAAATTCTACGATGGCCAGTCGCTACGCTGCCATCATCCATCATTTCACCATACTTCAGTCATTTTTTTCTGATGATACCATCCGCGACTTGTATCTGGGCCAGGGCATTACGCTCTGGAAATCTGATGATCCGGAATTGCCGCTGGAAGCGAGTCTCGCTTTTCTTATAGGCCAGCGCAAAGAAGGGTTCTTGACGCTGAAGCTGTCGTACAAGTCAGAACTGGTCTACCAGTTCAATTTCCGCTTCGATTACAATAGACAAGGGCAAACATCTCTATATGTCGGCACAATACAGGGAACGCCTCATGGATTAGCCAATACGAAGATACTGACGAAGAAGCTCTTCGGCTACAGGCCCAAGAATTTCATCTTATACTTGCTGCGTATTTTCACGCAAACATTGGGCATAAGCAATCTCTATGTCATTTCTGACGACGGCTTCTACACAAACAGCCATATCATCCGCGGCAATCGTTCAAAGAAGACCGTCTTTAACGATTTCTGGTTGGAAGAAGGCGCTGTGGAAACAAGTGATGAAGCGAATTACTTTCTCATGCCCGTCGAAGAAAAAAGACGCAAGTATGATGAAATCAAATCGCAGAAGCGGAATCTGTTCAGGAAGCGTTATTTGTTGATGGATCACATCATCCCTTCGTACGTACAGGTCCTGTATGCCCTGCTTCGCCCGGGCTTCATGCCCGTACCAACCGTTATCGATGAAGCCTTGCTGGAAAAGCCGGAAGGATACGATCCGATCCAGGCACCGCCAGCGAACCCGTAACACTTGGATCACAGCAATCACAAAAGCCGCAACAGCCTGTCCGGACGGGACAAGGTTGCTGCGGCTTTATTAATACTCCAAACGCTCTTCTATTTTACTTTTTTCAGGATATTGGCCGAAACGGATTTCGTATTTGCTGTACCCGTAATCATCATGGCGTCACGAAGTTCGCTCTGCAACGTCTTGAAGATGAATTCTACCCCTTCTGCGCCACCGCCGATGGCACCGATGGAAACGGGCCGGCCGATCAGGCAGGCATCAGCCCCCAACGCCAGCATTTTCAATACATCTTCACCGTGACGGATACCGCCGTCGACAAAAATCGTAATCTTGCCCTTGACGGCAGCAGCGATTTCCGGCAGGACATCGGCTGTACCAGCCATGCCGTCGAGGATACGGCCGCCATGATTGCTGACGACGATTCCCTTGGCACCGGCTTCCACACAGGCCAGTGCTTCTTCAGGAGACATGATACCCTTGACGATAAACGGGATAGGAACAGCTGCGGCAATGCGCTGGATGCTGGCAGCACTTTTCGGTCCTACAGGCTGACCGAAAATCCGCATGTTAATCAACGTCGCCGCATCGATATCACAGGCAAAGGCCGGCGCCCCTGCCTCCTGGGCCAATTTTGCCTTGGCGATAATCGCTTCATCATCGCGGGGCTTGATCGTAGGAATGATCCGGCCCGGATGGACGCGGCAGGCACACAACCCCGAGTCAAACATATAAGGCTGGCCGCCATCACCGGTCATAGCCAGCGTACCCGCCGCTACAGAGCCAGTCGTGACAGCATCGTCATATTCTTTTTCCGCTTCTTCCGGAGTCAAGCCGGCAATCTGAGCATTCAGGGCAATGCCGCCAACGGGGGCCGCCAAGACAGGAAGAGCCAATTCTTTTCCAAAGATGACCGCACTCGTATCCGGTTCTTCTACTCCGGCCATGCTGCGCATGATAAGTCCATATTCCTGGAGTGCTTCATAATTGCGAGTGAACGAACGGCCGGTACGCAGCCCGCCAAACCCGGGAATCATTCCCTTGCAAGCCTGACCGTTGCATTCGGGGCAAACATGACAGCCTGCCATACGGCTGCGCGCCGTTTCATATAAAACTTTTTTATCCATTGTCTTCCCTCCTTATAAAAAATCCTCTTCCTACGATTATATCACAGGAAAAGGATTTTTTTTAAATGCCTTTAATGACTTAGTCCATCTTTACGAATTCGCTTTTTTCAGCTCCGCAGGTCGGGCAGACCCAGTCTGCTGGCAAATCGGCAAATTTCGTGCCCGGTTTGATACCGGCATCAGCATCGCCTGCAGCTTCATCCAAGATATAGCCGCAAATTCCGCATTCATATTTGTCCATCGTCTTTCCTCCTCATCAAGTATTATTAAATAGCACAAAAGCTATTTATGGCAAATTAAAATTTTGTTTGACTGCGCAGACTAAATCCTGAATGTACTGCAGTCGAACTTGGATGCGCTTACGAAGCTGGGGTATGAGTGTATTCCCCTTATCCGTAATATAATAATAGCGTTTTCCCCGCGTATCGGGATTATCCCATTGACCTGATATATAACCACAATCCTCCAATGTCCTCAACACAGGATACAATGCATTGGGATTAGGCTTATACAAATCATGGGTCATCTCTTTCATCCGTTCGCGGATATGATTCCCATATGTCGGCGATTCCCCTAAAATCGTCAAGACATACAACGCGACGAACAAGCGGTTCCACGTTTTTACGGACGCATCCGTAAAAGTCAGTTCTTTGTCCACTTTTGCCATTCTAATCCCCCCTCAGAATGCGTACCTATGGCTAAAAGAAACCATTTTAATCAAAAACCTTTAAACAAGGCCCCTTCACCCTGCATATTACATGGTTTCTAATTATTTATATAAACTTTGATTTATATAATATCACGGACAATCATTTTTTGCAATCGTTCTTTGTATATTTCAGCCACGCCTGGAAAACCAGAAATGGCGTGATACCAACACATTGACCTTCACGACCGCTACAGAATGTGACAGAACCGGTATATCTAACTCTAAGCACTTAATTCGGATTCGTCAATTTCCGTTTTTCATCTGTTCCCAGTCGAAAAAAATAATACACATTCTCTGCAGCCTGGCGGTTCATGCCCGGTACGGCCGCCAATTCGTCAATGGTTGCCGCCTTCATGTCGTCCAGCGTCTTGAACGCCTGCCACAACGATTTGCGCCGCTGCGGACCGATGCCATCTACGTGATCCAGGATGGACACGAGATTGCGCTTGCCCCGCAAGTTGCGATGATAGGTTATGGCAAAACGATGGGCCTCATCGCGTATGGCCTGGAGAAGCTGTAATTCCGGCGTATGGTGATCAAGTATGATCGACCGGTCCCGCCCTTCCACAAAAACCTCTTCAATTCGTTTGGCCAAGCTGATGACCGGTGCTTCCGAACCAGCATTGCGAATGACAGGAAGAGCCGCGTTCAGCTGCCCTTTGCCGCCATCGATGACGATCAAGTCCGGTGCCGGCCAGTCTTTTTCACCATAACGGCGTTCCATGATTTCTGCCATGGAAGCAAAGTCATCTGGTTTGCCCTGGACCGTTCTCAATTTGAACCGGCGATACTCTTTCCGCGCCGGCCGGCCTTGTTCAAATACCACCATGGATGCCACTGTTTCTGCGCCCTGTATATGAGAAATATCAAAACACTCCATGCGCTCCGGCAGTCGGGGCAAATCGAGGATACGGGCCAAGGCTTCGACAGCCCCGGTCGTCTTGTCCCGGTCATGCTGCCATTGCAGGCGTCGCTGTTCCAAAAGGACGCGGGCATTTTCCGTCGCCATGGCGAGCAGATTTTTCTTCGTCCCCCGCTGCGGCACGATAATAGAAACGGCTTGTCCCTGCTGCTCCGTCAACAGCCGTTCATATGATGCCGCGTCGGCAATAGCCGGTACGATGATTTCCCGGGGAATAAATGTATTACCATTATAATACTGATCCAGAATGGCCGCCGTCAAATCTTCTTCTGTTTCGTCTGCGCCATTTTCAAGACTGAAATTTTCCCGGCCCAAGAGCTTGCCGCCGCGGATCGTATAGATTTGCACACCAGTCTGGCCAGCTACCCGGGCCAGGCCGATGACATCCATATCACCGCTGCGGATAACCACATTTTGCTGCTCTTGTATCACCTTGATAGCCTGTATCTGATCTCGAAACATAGCTGCTTTTTCGAATTCCAAATTATCGGCAGCAGCGGCCATACTCTGCTGTAGTTCCCGCAACAGCGACGTGTCGCGGCCTTCCAACACATCCACAGCCTGCAGTACCTGGGCCTGATAATCGGTCTGATCGACCAGATCCATACAAGGGGCCTGACAGCGCTTCATATGATACTGGAGACACGGGCGGCTAACCTTCATGGACTGACAGGGCCTGATAAAAAATGCCTGCTGCATCAGCTTGATTGTCCTGTGGACAGCACCGGCATCGGCAAAAGGGCCAAAATAGCGTGCCCCATCACGGCGCACACGACGAGTCATGCAGATACGGGGATAGGGATCCTGCAGCGTCACCTTGATATACGGATAGGTCTTGTCATCGCGCAGCATGATATTGTATTTCGGATGATGTTCCTTGATGAGTGTATTTTCCAAAATGAGCGCTTCCATCTCATTGGCCACGACAATCGTTTCCAAATCCACGGCATGACTCATCATGGCTGTCACCTTAGGCGAACGGCTGCTGTCTTTGCGAACATAACTCTTGACGCGATTACGCAAATTGATGGCCTTGCCTACGTATATGATCCGGCCGGACTCATCCTTCCACAAATACACGCCGGGCGATGTCGTCAGATTATTGACTTTCTCCAGCACACCTTCACTGACACTCATGAGTATCCTCCTGCTGCATCAATTGACGCGTCCGTTCCAATACCGGCCGGAGAAATTTTCCCGTATATGAAGACTCTACCTGACAGATTTCCTCCGGCGTCCCGCTGGCTACGACGGTACCGCCGCCATCCCCGCCTTCTGGTCCGAGGTCGATGATGTAATCGGCCATCTTGATGACATCGAGATTGTGTTCGATGACGACGACTGTATCGCCGCCGGCGACGAGCTGTTCCAGTACATCCATCAGCTTGTGTATATCAGCCGTATGGAGACCTGTCGTCGGTTCATCCAGGATATACAACGTCCTGCCAGTACTGCGCTTGGATAACTCCGTCGCCAGCTTTACCCGCTGAGCTTCGCCTCCGGATAAAGTCGTCGCCGGCTGCCCCAGGCGGATATAGCCTAGCCCTACTACCAACAGCGTATGCAGCTTGCGATGGATACGGGGTATATTTTCAAAAAAGCGTACAGCCTCATCTACGGTCATATCCAATACATCGGCAATGGACTTGCCCTTATATTTCACTTCCAGCGTTTCCCGATTATACCGGGCACCATGACATACTTCACACGGCACATATACATCAGGCAGGAAATTCATTTCGATTTTGATGATGCCGTCGCCGCGGCACGCTTCACAGCGGCCGCCCTTTACGTTGAAGCTGAACCGGCCGGATTTGTAGCCACGTATCTTCGCTTCTGCCGTCTGGCTGTACAATTGTCGGATGAAGTCGAATACGCCCGTGTATGTCGCTGGATTGGAACGAGGCGTCCGGCCTATAGGCGACTGGTCGATATCGATGATCTTGTCGATATACTCGGTCCCCTTGATGGTCTTGAACAAGCCCGGACGATGCGGCGTGCGATAAATTACATCGGCCAGCCCCTTGTAGAGGATTTCATTAACCAGCGTCGATTTGCCGGAGCCGGAAACGCCAGTTACGACTGTCAGTGTCCCTATGGGAAATTTTACGTCGATATTTTTTAAATTATGCTCCCTGGCTCCCACGACTTCGACATATGTCCCATTACCCTCACGGCGCTGCGGCGGCAGAGGAATGAATCTCGTCCCTTTCAGGTATTGGCCCGTAAGGGATTGGGGGCAGGCCATGATATCTGCGACAGTACCCTGAGCCACGATGCGGCCACCATGTTCTCCTGCCGCCGGACCGATATCCAGGATATAATCTGCCGCCCGCATCGTATCTTCATCATGTTCGACGACGATGAGGGTATTGCCCAAATCACGCAGATGCTCCAGCGCTGCCAGCAACTGTTCATTATCGCGCTGATGCAGCCCGATGGAAGGTTCATCCAGTATGTACAGTACTCCTACCAGGCCGGATCCGATTTGCGTAGCCAAGCGGATGCGCTGGGCTTCACCGCCAGACAGCGTCCCCGCCGTCCGCGACAACGTCAGGTAATTCAGTCCCACCGTCTGCAAAAACTCCAGCCGCGCTTTAATTTCCTTTAATATTTGTTCGCCTATGAGCTGCTGTTTATGTGTCAGCTCCAATTGATCAAAAAATGCAATCATCTCCGTCACGGTCTTATCCGTCAATTCATGGATATCGATACCGCCGACCTTGATAGCCAGCACTTCCTTGCGCAAGCGGGCACCGCCGCAGGTCGTACATGGTTTTATGGTCATGTATTGTTCAAATTCATCACGCATCGTATCTGACGACGCTTCCCGATAACGGCGTCGGACCATAGGAACAATGCCTTCAAATTTTGTCGTGTATGTCTTGATTTCACCGCGCATATTCTCGTATTCAAATGTACACAGCTCTTCCGTACCCCACATCAGTGCCTCTTGAAGCTGTTTCGGCAGGTCGGCAAAACAATTGTCCAGCGTAAAGCCATAAAGGCGGAGCAGTCCTTCGAGCTGGCGCATAAACCAGGCATGAGGATTGTTGCTTAAGGCCATGACGGCGCCCTCTGCAAACGACACCGACGGGTCAGGAAGACACAAATCAGGATCGACTTCCATCGTGCTGCCGATACCGGCACACGCCGGACAAGCACCATAAGGACTGTTAAACGAAAAAAGGCGCGGCTCGATTTCTGGCAGGCTGATATGACAGTCCGGACAAGAAAAGTGCTGGCTGAACGTCGTGACTCCACCGGTATCCATACGCAGGACGCGGACGACGCCTTCACCGAGACGAGCTGCCGTTTCCAGAGAATCGGTCAGACGGGTCACGATGTCTTCTTTGACGACAATCCGGTCTACGACGACTTCGATAGTATGCTTTTTATTTTTATCCATAGGGATATCATCTGACAACAAATAGATGTCACCGTCGACGCGGACGCGGACATATCCTTCTTTGACTAGATGGGACAATACCTTCTGGTGCATTCCTTTGCGGCCGTCGATGACTGGCGCCAGTATCATCAGCTTCTGCCCATTTCCCAAAGCCAGCACGGCATCCGCCATCTGCTCGATGGACTGCTGGCGGATAGGCTTGCCGCAATTCGGGCAGAATGCCTCGCCAATACGGGCATACAATAAGCGCAGGTAATCATATATTTCCGTCACGGTCCCCACAGTCGAACGGGGATTGCGGCTCGTCGTCTTTTGGTCGATGGAAATGGCCGGCGATAAACCTTCGATGTAATCCACATCGGGTTTATCCATTTGACCCAGGAACTGCCTGGCATAAGAAGACAAGGATTCTACATAACGCCGCTGCCCTTCCGCATATATCGTATCAAAAGCCAGGGAAGATTTCCCCGAACCGGATAATCCCGTAAAAACGACCAGCTTATCCCGGGGAATCCGCACATCGATGTTCTGTAAATTATGCTGCCTGGCTCCTTTTATCGTAATAAATTTGTCATTCATATATGTTTTCCTCACTTATTAATTGAAGTAGTACGTGTGTATTTCAGAACTATAGGGAATTATTCGTGCCTGGAAATCCAGAAACGGCGCGATACCGGCACATTTTCTTCGTCACGGCCCACAGTCGGTGTCTGCATTGGATTATGCTCCCCCATGTCTGGTATCTTGTTGATTTTTATGACTTATTACAGCCTTGCTATTATTGATATGTGTCTCACAGCTTATGGGATGTGAGATACTTTTCAATACTATTCTCTCGTAATGATTCTTACAGACTGACTAGATGCCGGGCATAGAGGTTGGCATGAATCCAAGGCAGACACTGACTGTGGGCCGGGGCTTTGGGTAGAGCCTGGAAATCCAGAAATCAAGCTATACCGGCCCATCTGCGTCGTTACGCACCAATTTTGGCCTGCTTAGGTACGGGAGTACACGTGCGCAGTCCGAAATTGGTGCGTGCCTAGCATCTGAACCAGTCTAGCTCGATTTCTGTCCGCTCGTCTGCAACCATTTTCCAGAAAGTCTATAGAAATACGAGAAGGGCGGCTGACCGAACGCTCGCTCCGCTACAAGGGGACACCCCGTCCCGCTGTTATCTCGGCACAGATAAATTCTTTAGTATGTTATCTAAAAGGCCGCGTCGGAGACGCTAAAGAAGAACCCTTCCGCCTCGCTGCGCTCGGCACCTTCAGCCAAGGCATAAGCGACTTACTCGATTTCATAAAAGACCGTTATGAAATCGGTGCGCTGCTTACCTTAGCAGGGACGGCTTTAAAAACCAAAGATTTTTTCAGAGACAAGGATATCCTTGCCGAACGGACAGACATGGCGTGAGACCGGTACAGATGCGAGGAACGGCCGAATTTTGGTTTGCGCCGCGTACTTCTGTACTCAAGCGGGCCGAAATTTGGTCGTGACGAAGCAGGTGTGCCGGTATCGCGCCGTGTCTGGATTTCCAGGTACTACCAGAAGGAGGCAGCAAAATAGGGACGGCGGCTTTGAACCGCTGGGGGGATGTGCGCCCCGCTTGCCTTTGGGTCGGCTATTGTCTCACATCCCATACTCGTGTACTCAAGCGAGTCAAATTTCGGCTACACGCCGTAGATGCGCCAATCTCACGCATTTTCTGGATTTCCAGGCTCTACCCATTATCCCGTTCATACGCCTGACGGACAGCGATAGACAACTGGTCCGGGCAGGATGTCAGCTTGGCGCCACAGCGGATACCTTTTAGCTGTTTTTCTATTTCTTCGACAGTCATACCATCGACGAGTCTGGCTACGCCGATAGTATTGCCGGGACAGCCGCTGATGAACTGCACATTCCGTACGACGTTGCCTTGTAAATCAAAATGGATTTCTCTCGAACAAGTACCCTTTGTATAATACACATGTTCCATGATTTTTTCCTCCTCAAAAAAACAAGTCAGCATCCTCCTGAACCATCCAGTTTTCTTTCATCCTGCACCGGATGCTCCATGACGGATACTGACCTCATTCATGACAAAAACATTTAATCAAAATTTGTAACCCATACCTACCTGCCAGCCTTTGACACTGTCATCATAGTTATCGACATCGATGGAGCTGCGACGGTATTTCAAATGGGCATCCCAACCATTATTGAAGGCATAGCCCATGCCGACTTCATAGGAGTTGACATCATCACCTACGCCGACTGAAGCAAAACCAGTAATACGATCCGTCAAAGGCAGTTGTCCTTTCAGGCCTACCTGATACCCTGTAGCATGCCTATCTGACTGAGGAAAATCCGTCTTGACATAAGTAACGCCGCCATAGGCCGATATATACTGGGAAACCTGGTATATACCGCTGAATAAATGTTCATCAATCTTGCGCGAATCATCGCTGCGCGTCATATTATTCGCATATTGAAGAGATAAATTATGTCCTACGCCATAGGTCAAATCTCCTCCAGCAAAACGGCTGTGCGCATCATGACCTGCTTCCTTCTGGGAAAAGCCGTAGTTTAAATTCAGCTTGAATTCTCCAGCTTGTGGGTTCTGTAAAGGAGCTGCCATAGCTACAGCGCCTGTTGCCAACATCGTCATCAAAGCGAATGACAAAATCGTTTTTTTCATACAGTAACACCTCCTCTGATAAAATGATACTCTTACTATTATACTCTACAATTGATAATTTGGAAACCATTCATGACTTATTGGGATTGTAACAAATGGGTAACTGCATGGATGACCTGATCCGTAGAAATGACAGAAACGCCTTCATAATGGCCTTCCCTGATAATCTGCTTCATACTTTTACCGACTTCATATTCTTTCATTGATTCCAAAACGATTGCTTTATCTGAATATGGTCCATAAAATTTTGGATTACTGGGCCCATACAAAGCTACCACGGGTACTTTCTGACTGACGGCGACATGCATAGGGCCGCTGTCATTAGTAATAAAAACAGAACACCGCTGTATAGCCGCGGCTAATTCGCCAATGGAAAACTGACCGGTAGCAATGATAGGTTTCGTATTCATATAGGATACCGCTTCATCCACCATATCTTGGTCCATGGTTCCTCCATAAAAAGCCGTACCATAGCCAAGATTGCTGAAATGATCGGCAACGGCCGCAAAGCGGCTGGCTGGCCAACGTTTTTGCGGTACTGCACTGCCTATATTGAAACCAATGAGCTTCTGCTGTGGCTGGAGTCCCGCCGCCTGATAAAAATCGCGGGCTGTTTCCTGCCATTGAAGGCAAGTGAAAATCTGCAGGCCGGCATTGTGCGTATCGGTCACGCCTAGCTGTTCCAAGACGTTGATGTACATGTCTGCTGCATGGCGAGTCTTGCGATCCAGCCGCGTATAGATGTCCATGAACGGCCTGGCCAAAAAATGACTCATCCCCACAAACTGATCCGCCTGGATGACCGTCGCTAAAAAGGATGTCCGTTCATTGGGATGGAGATTTATCAGTAAATCTGGATGATTCTGGTGCAGGCGTCGGCCAATATGCCACAAAGAGCCCGGCGAATCGTCGGCCCCTTTCTTATCGACGGTCACGATAGAATCGACATTGGGATTATAACGGACCACGTCTTCCAGTTTCTTGTCGACAATCAAGGTAATATGAGAACCTGGCGCATTGTTGCGCAGCACCTGCAGAAACGGCGTAATCAAGATCAGATCGCCTAAATGCATCAAAAATGTGACTACAATCCGTTTATTTTCCAAATTGATCATAGGCCCACCTTCCTGGCTGCCGCTTCATATGCGCGCCATACAGTATCAACGTCGATTTGATCCATGCACTGCGGGTCATCCACAAGAGGATGCGCCGGTGTAGCCTGGGACGTCGGCGAAATAATCAAATGTATATAAGAACTATCCGCTCCACCATAGGGACCGGTCCTATCCGGACAAGTCGCACCAAACAAGGCGATCAATTCTTTTTTTAAGGCATTGGCAATATGCAGCGGCCCCGTATCAGCACTCATATACAGCTTGGACAGGGCAATGGCTGCCATAAGTTCCCGCAGACTCGTTTTTCCCGTATAGTCAAGCAAGAGAGGTGACGACACGTTCTGACAAATGTTCCTTCCCTTGGCAACATCATCGCCACTTCCCAGCAGCACGACATATGTGCCAGCTGCCGTAATCCGTTCAATGAGGCTGCTCCATTTTGCCAAGGGCCATTCCTTTACATTCCAACGGGCCCCCGGCACAATAGCCACAAAGGAGCGGCATAGCCCTTGATTACCAAAAATCTCTAGCATATGCTGTTTCTCTGCCTCGATAGCCGGCAAGGGAAATGTAACACTATCGACACGTCCCTGGAGAACACGAATCGTATCCAGATAGCGTTCAATGACATGATTCTCCTTATGAGGACCGGCCAAGCCGCGGCTTACCAAAAAGCTGCCTTCCCGCATTTCCCAATAGCCATATTTCTCTTTTGCCCCGCTGAGGAAAGCGACGATGGCGCTTTTGGCTAAGCCCTGTAAATCCAGAGACAAATCAAAATGGAACGAATGGAGCTGACAGCGTAGCTGTCGTAAATAAGAAATAGAAGTAAGCCGTTTTTTATCGATATATATGACGTCATCTATATACGGTTTTCCCGGCAGGACCGTCGCAAACTGCTTATGTACTGCCCAGACGATATGCGCATCAGGACAATTTTGCCGCAGCTCCCACAACGTCGGCAAGGCATGGAGGACGTCCCCAAGGGAGCTCATCTTGATGACTAATATGCTCTTATATGCCTTCATGGCCCATTCCTTCTTTTAAAATAAATCTGACAAACGTATCCAGCCGTCCTTCAGTAAATAAATAGCCCTTCACGCCGGCTGCCTTGGCACATGCCATATCCGTCTCTTTGTCACCGATGAGAAAAGAACAGGACAAATCGACATCGTAATCCCTGGCCGCCTGCAAAACCATACCCGGCGCCGGTTTACGCAGCTCGCTGACTCGGTCATATTCCTTGACGGCTGCACCGGCCAGGTAAGGGCAATAATAAAACTGCTTCACACAGCCTCCGGCTCGGGCTATTTCCCGGCCCATCCAGTCATGAAGCTGCCGGACTACGGCTTCAGTATAGTAGCCGCGGGCAACACCGCTCTGATTCGTCACGACGAAGACAACATAGCCGGCCTGCTGGAGTAAAGCCAAAGCTTCCAGCGCACCTGGCATCCAATGTACGTCCTCAGGCTGGCATAAATAGCCGATATCTTCATTCAAGACGCCGTCACGATCCAAAAACGCTGCTCGTATCATTCGAAATACCCGTCCGATTCATTCAAGACACGGCAATACTCTTCTACTGCATCTTTTAAGATTGTGAATCCTCGATCATACCCGGCTTCCATCAATTTTGTCGTATCGGCCTGTGTATAACTTTGATATTTTCCCTTGAGGATTTCCGGGAACGGCACATATTCGATTTCACCATAGCCACAATAATCGATGATTCCTTGGACGAATTCATTGAACGAATGGCCTTCGCCAGTACCACAATTATAAATACCGGATAATTCCGGATGTTCCCAGAAATAAAATATGACATTGACTACGTCATTGACATAGACGAAATCCCGAATTTGACCACCATTGCCATAACCGCCGGTACCTTCGAACAATTTGATTTTCCCCGTGTCCTTTAATTCATGGAATTTCTGGAAAATCAGGGATGCCATGCGGTCTTTGTGGTTTTCCTGAGGTCCAAATACATTGAAATAGCGGAAGCCGACGATCTGTGACTTTGCTACGGGCATCATACGACGGACATAACGGTCGAACTGCAGCTTGGAATAGGCATACGGATTCAAAGCCTGTTCACATTCAGGAATTTCGCGGAATCCGTGTTTGCCGCTGCCATACGTCGCAGCTGACGAAGCATATAAAAACGGAATCTTACGCTGGACGCAATAATGCAGGAGATTTTTGCTGCCTTCGTAATTATTTTTCATCATATAGCGGCCGTCATAATTCATCGTATCGGAGCAGGCCCCTTCATGAAAGACGACATCTATATAGCCATAATCGAATTCGTCTTCTTCCATGAGCATGTCAAAATCTTCAAAATCCATGTAATCGTAAAAAGAAAGCCCTTGCAGATTACGGCATTTACGGCCATCTGTCAAATCATCGACAATAAGGATATCATCGATGCCGCGTTCGTTTAATTTTTTGACTATATTGCTGCCAATAAAGCCAGCACCACCTGTAACTATTTTCATATTTTCCCCTTCTTTGCCAAATCAACTATTTTTTGTACCAGACCTGTCGTAGAATATCCTTCTTCAAAATCTATAATTTCTACTCGTTTTACCGATTCCCGGCCAATGACGTCTTCCTTGCGGTAATCTCCGCCTTTGACGAGTATATCCGGCTGCAGTACTGCCAACAACTCCCGCGGCGTATCTTCATCAAATATGACGACTTCATCGACACAGGACAACGCACTGAGCAATATGGCCCGATCTTCCTGATTCACTAAAGGACGAGCATCCCCCTTCAAACGCCGCACCGAATCATCAGAATTCAGCCCTATGACGAGATGCTTGCCCAGTCTGGCAGCCTGTTGTAAATATAATACATGACCGCGATGGATTATGTCAAAGCAACCATTCGTAAACACGACGGTTTCACCTTTCTTTTGCCATTGACGGATTTTCGCTGCCGATTCAGCCCACGTCAGCGGCTGATACGGGGTCCAATGGGTAGGCTGCAAGAGTTGCCATAACTGCAACAATTCCTGACGATGCACAGGATACGTCCCGACCTTAGCTACGACGATACCGGCCGCCGAATTCGCGACCTGTAAACTCGTGCGGATAGACAAATGCCCTGCAATAGCTGCCAGGAAAGCCGCTGCCACTGTATCACCGGCACCGGATACATCAAAAACATCCTGCGCCGTAGCCGGATTATTCCATACTTTTCCTTCCTTGCTGATCAACGTGATGCCTTTTTCAGAGCGAGTCACCATGACATTGTCAAAATCATACTGTTCATGGAGAGCCGTAGCTGCTTCCACGACAGCAGCGCTCTCATTGGCCACAGTACGGCCCAAACAATCCCCTATTTCTTTCATGTTCGGCGTGACAAAAGTCGCCCCGTTATATTTCGTCCAATCAGTTCCTTTCGGATCGACCAACAGCGGAATCGCGGCCTCCCGGCTCAAGGAAATGACCGCTACTGCCAAAGTATCGGTCAGGACGCCCTTGCCGTAATCTGACAAAATGATGCCATCGAGGCCGGCGGCAATACGCTGTTGTAGCCAATGGATCAACAGCTCTTCTTCATCACTTTGCAATGGCGTGATTTCTTCAAAATCCAAGCGCAGCATCTGCTGCCGTGAACCGAGGACGCGCAATTTTGTCGTCGTGGCATGGCCCGCCCTGCGGATAATGCCTGAATCATCGATGCCGGCATCCTGTAACAGCGAAGCAAAGACACCAGCGTATTCATCTTCGCCGACCAAACCGGCCATATAGACGTGACAATCCAGATTAGCCAGGTTCGATGCGACATTGGCTGCGCCACCCAGAGTCGATGCAATCCGTTCTACTTTATTTACTGGAACCGGTGCTTCTGGCGATATGCGGTCGACGCGTCCAAAAATGTAGCGATCGACCATGACATCACCAATAACAGCTATTTTTAGGTCCGGTAACGTAGAATGTAAAAACTGATTGATATAATTTTCTGTCATAAATACTGTCCTCTCATTTCTGTTCATTGTTCATCAGCCGCTTCAATTCAGCCATGAAGCTGTCCAAATCAGCAAATTGCCGATACACCGAAGCAAACCGAATGTATGCTACCTGATCTATGGCCTTGAGTTCATCGAGGACGATTTCTCCAATTTTTACGCTAGGTATTTCCTGTACCAGTGAATTGCGGATTGTCCGTTCCACTTTCGCAACGATATCTTCCAGTTGCTTCATCGTAACCATCCGCTTATTGCAGGCCCGCAACAATCCATTCAAAATTTTATTGCGATCAAATAATTCCCGGCTGCCATCCTTTTTAATGACCACCAATTGAACTTCTTCAACCATTTCATACGTCGTAAAACGACGCCCGCACTGCAGGCATTCCCGCCGCCGGCGTATGGCATTGCCATCATCGGTAGCTCGGGAATCAGTCACCTTCGTATCATCACTTTTACAAAATGGGCATCTCATGGCTATTCCTCCTATTTGAAAAGAACAACAACATAAATTATATATTCTACAAAAACCCTCTTTATTCCTGCCATTTTTGTAAAAAAAAGCGGATCCAAACGGATCCGCTCTACTGTATATAGTATTATCTCATCCAGGTTGGAATATCGACAGATGGTCCTTTGGCGCTATTTTTAGCTTCTCCAAAAGAAGGAATCGAAGACGGTTCTTTACCAAATCCGGTAGCAACAACAGTAATTCGAATAGAATCTTCCATATCCGGATCAATGACGGAACCAAAGATGATATTGGCATCGGGATCCACAGCTTCAGCAACTTTTTCAGCAGCTTCATTGATTTCATACAAGCTGATATCCGGACCGCCTGTGACATTGAGCAAGATGCTTTGTGCACCATCGATGCTCGTTTCCAACAGCGCGCTATGGATGGCACCATCGACAGCATCGATAGCTCTGTTTTCACCAGAACCTACACCGATACCCATGATAGCTTCGCCCTGGTCAAGCATGATTGTCTTCACATCGGCAAAGTCCAAATTGATGAGGCCCGTCGTAGTAATCAAATCAGAAATACCTTGGACTCCCTGGCGCAGTACGTCATCGGCTACGAGGAATGCATCCTTCAACGGCGTCTTTTTATCGATGATCTGTAACAATTTATCATTGGGAATCGTAATAATGGTATCAACCTTTTCTTTTAAATAAGCTGCACCTTTTTCAGCCTGTTCCTTACGGCGTTTACCTTCAAAGGAGAAAGGTTTGGTAACGACAGCTACAGTCAAAGCGCCCATTTCCTTTGCGCATTCCGCTACGACCGGAGCAGCACCTGTACCGGTACCACCGCCCATGCCAGCCGTGACAAAGACCATATCAGCGCCCTGCAAAGCTTTCATGATATCTTCTTTGCTTTCTAATGCAGCCTGTTCGCCAATCTGCGGATTTGCGCCTGCACCAAGACCTTTAGTCAATTTTTCACCGATTTGGATTTTGGCGTCTGCCTTGGAAATCTGCAATACCTGATCTTCCGTATTGATAGATATAAATTGTACACCCTGCAAGCCGCTTTCAATCATGCGGTTCACAGCGTTGTTACCGCCGCCGCCAACACCAATAACTTTTATATTTGCAAAATCTGCCATACTGCTTCCTCCTTCGATTCTGTTGCCTAGTTCAAGTTACAAATGGATTTCTTTCTTATTTTACACTATATTTCTGAATTAATCCATATCATTTTTGAAATTTTGCATTCAGCCATAGCTGAATCAACCAAAAAATACCGCGTAAATTGTCCCCATTAGAAAATATTATGTTTTATTTAGTTTTGGCGAACGGTGAATGCAGATCCGTATCGATATATTGGACATCTAAACGATTGGAATGGACTTCCTGTATCAGTTCTGTAGCAATGACAGCACGTTGTTCCATGTTGTCGCCGGATCCGAGTTTGATAGGAATTGAATCCTTCGTATAGGCCGTAATATCGTAGGGATTGCCCACGTTCACTTCTTCGATGCCGCGCATATCCTCATCGGACAGACAGTGCAGGAAATGCAGCGCCGCCCGAACGGAATCGTCGCTCACTTCATCACCTAATAACAAAGTCTCCATTTTTTTCCCAGTCAATATGGGAACGGATGCCCCTTTTATCTTCGGTGCCAGTTCCATGACGACACCGGTCTCATCGATGATGGCAAACCCATACATCGTAGTGATGACGGCCGCCGGCTGGCGTTCGCTCAGGCTGATGTGTATCGTCGCGGGAAATTCGCGGGAAACGCTGATCTGGGAAACGCGCAAATCATGTTCCAAACGATCACGGATACTATCTGGTGTCAATTGCACTACATTGACTGGTTGGGAAATGCCGCCGACCCGAAAAATTTCGTCCTGCGTCAGCGTATAATTTCCATCAATTCTGACTTGACCAAACGAAACCGGTGCCAGGCGCAGGAACAGCCAGATTACTACGATTACCAGCACGACGATGAACGCTATCAATCGCCCGCTGACGCGGACTGGTCTATGTTGTTGTTTTTTACGCCGCAAAGGCTGTTTTACAGGACGGACCGGCTGCTGTACAACGCGTTCGACCTGTTCCTCTTCTCCATTAGATGAAGGCGGGACAAAACAGGGATTGGGCTGGATAGATATCCTATGAAAGTGTTCCGATTGTCTTTTTTTCATGATATTTCCTAAGAATCGCCGCTATCAAAACTTACCAACAGAAGCTTCCAATAATATGTTTTCACATAACTCTTCAAAAGATATACCTAAAGCACGAACCGCATCGGGAACGAGACTCGTCCCGGTCATCCCAGGAACCGTGTTGATTTCCAGTACGTAGGGATCGCCGTTTTTATTAGTCATCATATCTACGCGGGCGACACCGCTGCAATGGCATAAGTGGAAAAGTTCCAAGGCCATATCCTGCATCCGTTTTGTCAGGCTTGCCGATATGGGGGCCGGGCATATATGCTTGGTTACGCCGGGAGTATACTTGGAATAGTAATCATATTTACCGGTCTGAGATACGATTTTAATGACCGGAAAAACAGTTTCATCCATGACCGCTACTGTATATTCTTCTCCATCAAGGAATTTTTCTACCAAAATGGATTTACCGTACTTGAAGGCTTCCACCAAAGCCGATTTTACTTGTTCCTTAGAATCTACAGTGATGGTCCCGATGGTCGACCCTTGGGCCGCCGCTTTAACGACGACGGGAAATGCGTAACGACTGCAAATATCCTGGGTAATGGCATCGAGTCCCTGCGAGACGAAATAGTAGGAAAACGGGGCCGTAGCAATACCGGCACCAGCCATCATACATTTCGATACGACCTTGTTCATGCCTACGGCACTGCCGACGACACCGGAGCCGGTATAAGGTATATCGATCATTTCACATAAGCCCTGAACGAGCCCATCTTCACCGAAGCGACCGTGAAGGGCATTGAATACGACATCGATATGTTCCTCCTGCAGCTGTCGGGCCAAGCGATGGGGATTCAATTCCATCAATGACGCGTCGTAGCCTTTGGACTGCAGTGCTGCTGTAATGGCCTTGCCAGAATTACGGGATACTTCCGCCTCTGTTGAAGGCCCCCCTACGAGGACGGCAATCTTTTTGCTTTTCATATCTATTTTGTGGTTCTGTTTATCTTCAGCTAACTGTACATACTGTTCACCTATTTGATAAATATCGCCGGCCCCCATAGTGATGACTAAATCGCCAGACTGGGCAAAATTCGTCAAATACGTTACAATGTCTTCTTTTAGAGGAATGTAAATGACATCCTGACCAGATAATTCCCGTACTTTTTGGGCGATCAGCTCACCCGTCACGCCCTCTATCGGTGATTCCCCGGCAGCATACACATCCGTGAGGACCAACACATCGGCATGGACAAAAGCACGGCCGAAATGATCGGCCAATAACTGCGTACGCGAATAACGATGAGGCTGGAACACGCAGACGACGCGATGCGTATCCATTTCATGGGCTGCCGTCAATGTCGCCTGGATTTCCGTAGGATGATGAGCATAATCATCTACAACCCAGATACCATCGACATGTCCTTTCGTCTGAAAACGACGTTTCGCCCCATGGAAATGAGCCAATGCCGCCGCACAATCCGAAAAAGAAATACCGCATAACAGAGCCGCCACTATGGACGCCAAGGAATCGAGCACATTATGTCGTCCCGGTACGCTCAGCACGATAGTACCCAAATTCTGTCCTTGGTGATACACGTCATAATGGAGCTGCCCCATTTCATAATGGATATGCTTCGCCATATAATCCGCTTCATGGTCTATGGCATAGGAAACACAGGTCCGCTTCAATTCAGGTACGAGGTTGCGTATATTTTCGTTATCAAAGCACAAGACAGCTTTACCCATTTCAGGGTCTAGTTTTTGTATAAAAACTTTGAATGCCTTGATGATATTTTCCATGGAACCGTAATGATCCATATGGTCATCTTCAATATTCGTGACGACAGCAATATGCGGAGTCAGTTTCATGAACGAGCCATCACTTTCATCGGCTTCGGCAATGATATATTCGCCGTGTCCCAATACGGAATTACTGTGCAGATAATCGACTTCTCCGCCTAATACAACTGTCGGATCCATGCCGCTTTCATAAAAGATTTGGCCAATCATTGAAGAAGTCGTCGTCTTGCCATGTGCTCCGGCAACGGCGATGCCCTTGCCCTGCTGCATGATATACAAAAGTGCATCCGACCGATGGATGACCGGTATTTCGCGGCGGCGTGCCTCTTGCAGTTCCGGGTTATCTTCCTTGATAGCCGACGAAATGACGACTACTTCAGCATTTTGTAAGTTTTCCGGACACTGGCCGATGCAAATCCGTGCTCCTTGCTGGCGCATGCGCTGCGTCACATCGGATTCCCGCAAATCCGATCCAGAAACAGAAAATCCTCGTTGTATGAATACATTGGCAACCGCTCTCATGCCGGCACCAGCGATTCCAATAAAATGAACAAATTTTACAGTATTCAGCATTAAACTACGCTCCTTCGACGATTACTTACGAGCTATGGATAAAGCCAGTTTGGCAATATCGTAAGCTGCTTCCGGCTTACCCAGGGATTTGCTGGCTTCTGCCATGCGCTTCAAGGCAGCCGAATCATTTTTCAAATGGACGATTTCTTCAATCAGTTCCCTACCTGTTAGCATGTCATCCAGGATCATCTTGGCAGCGCCGCACATAACCAGAGCTTGTGCATTATAGCGCTGATGATCTTCCGCTGCATATGGGTAAGGAATGAGGATGGATGGCAAGCCCCGGGCCGTCAACTCGGCTAACCCTACGGCGCCGGCCCGGTATACGGCCAGATCTGCTGCAGCCAATGCTTCCGGCATGTGATGCAGGTACGGTATAATCTGGCTGCCCCGGCCATATCGCCCTTTGCCATCGATGCCATCGAGCTGTGCTACGACGCGGTCATATTCACTGTCGCCAGTTACATGGAGGATCTGGATGTCCCGTTCTTCCTTAAAATACCGATGAACATCTACCATGGCATTGTTGATACTGCGAGCTCCCCGGCTCCCGCCTGCTACGAGGAGAGTAAACTTATCTGGATCCAAGCCGAGAAAAGCCCGTCCTTCTGCCTGCGATGCCGTCAATACATCCTTGCGGACAGGATTTCCAGTCACGACCAACTTTGCCTTATGGCCAAACCGATTAGCGGCTTCCTGATATCCCAAGGCGACAACGTCGACAAACTTACTCAATATAGTATTCGTAATACCTGGTATTACGTTCTGTTCTTGTATCAGTGTCGGAATCCCACTCAAACTAGCCGCCAGCAGTACGGGACCGCAAACAAAGCCCCCTGTACCAATGACAACCTGAGGTTTAAATTTATGTAATATCCACTTTGCCCGTGCCACGCTGCCTACGGTCTTCTCTATAGTGACGACATTGCGCCACGACAGTTTCCGTTCCAAGCCGCGCACATCTAGGGTAACGAAAGGAAGTCCTTCCTTGGGAATCAATGTGTTTTCCAAACCGATTTTAGACCCGACATACAGAAATTCTGTAGGCTCCAGTTCGGCAATCGTCTTAACGATCGTAATAGCCGGATAAATATGTCCACCTGTCCCGCCGCCGGATATAATAACACGACGCATGTTCCTATCCCCCTAAAAAATTATAATGCATTGACATATTGCTTAAATACTCGGCCGCGCTGTTCAAAATTATCGAACATATCATAACTAGAGCAGGCTGGTGATAAAAGCACCACTTGCGGTTCAACGGCAATTTCAGCAGCCATCTTGACAGCTGCTTCCATGTCAAACCCAGCCCTGCGGACATCCTGCAAACCAGCTCTGCGAGCCGCCGTTTCAAACCGGTCCGCTGCCTCACCGATCAAAATCAACGTATCCACCTTACGGGCCGCCAGTTCCATGAAATCGTCCAACGGAGTCATTTTATCATGACCACCAGCAATCAATACGAGATGACCAGAAAAAGCTTCCAACGCTTTAATGGAAGCATCCGTGTTCGTTCCCTTTGAATCGTTGTAGTACGGTATACCGCGAAGGGTCCGCACCGGTTCCAGGCGGTGTTCTACCCCTGTGAAAGATTTCAGCACCGTCCGTATCTCATCCAGGCTGGCACCAGCCGCATGGGCCATGAGCGTAGCGGCCAGGCAGTTTTGGATGTTATGCTTACCAAACAGCAGCAATTCATTTTCCTTACAAATGACCGTATCGACACCATGTCCGCGGAGAATGAGTGTACCATCCAGACAATAGGCCCCTTCCGGTACTTCGCCAGTCGTCGAGAAAAATAAGACATGGGACTGCACGCGCTGGGCCATGGCACTGACCAGGGGATCATCATAATTGAGTACAGCCCAATCCTCACTAGTCTGGTTGCGGAATATCCGTTCTTTTACAGATACATAGGTTTTCATCGTATGATGACGATCCATATGGTCCGGAGTGATGTTAAGTATACATGCCGCTTTAGGCTGCAGTGTAAGCGTATTTTCCAATTGGAAGCTCGACAGTTCTGCCACGACAAAAGCGTCTGGTCCCAAATCAGCAACTTGTTCAGACAAGCCGATACCGATATTGCCGCCTACGACGGTTTTATGACCTGTGGCTTTCATCATTTCGCCCAGCAAAGTCGTCGTCGTCGTCTTGCCATTTGTCCCTGTGACGCCTAATATAACCGCATCAGTCAAGCGGGAAGCCACTTCTACTTCACTCCACACCGGTATCTGCCGGCGAAATGCTTCTGCCATGATGGGAATATCCCGAGGAATGACAGGCGATGCCACGACGATATCGATATCATCCAAAAGCTCATTTTCCTGCGTTCCAAATATAAGACGGACGCCTGCCTGACACATAGACTGCCATACGTCATCGTCCGTATCGATCAATTTACGGTCATTCAACGTCACGTCGGCACCATGCCGAGCCAAAGCCTTCACAGCCGTACGGCCGCTGATACCGGCTCCTAATACTAGTATATGTTTCCCTGTAAAATCTGTTATGCTCACTGCCTATACACCTGCTTCTATTCCATTAAAACGAGTTAGATAAAATAACGATGATAGAGATAATGGCCAATAAGGCCGATACACTCCAAAACACGGTGACAACTTTGATTTCGCTCCACCCGGACAATTCAAAATGATGATGGATGGGACTCATCTTGAATACGCGGACACCTCTGGTCTTAAAAGATACGACCTGTATGATGACCGATAATGCTTCCATCACATAGAGACCGCCCACGATGATGAGGAGTAATTCTGTCTTCGTCAATATGGCCATGGCCGCCAAGGCCCCACCAAGAGCCAACGAGCCTGTATCGCCCATGAACATCTTGGCCGGATATTGATTATAGAACAAAAATCCCAGACAAGCCCCCGTAAGAGCTGCCCCAAATACGGCAAAATTCACATACCCCAGTACGACGGATATGACTACGTAAGCCGCCGCTGAAATGGCACAAGAACCGGCCGCCAATCCGTCCAACCCGTCCGTCAGGTTCACGGCATTGCTCGCACCCACAATCATGATGAAAACAAAGGCATAATATGCCAATCCCAGGTCGATATTCAAAGAAGTAAATGGTATCCAAAGGGTCGTCGGGAAATTCAAATACTCTTTCAGGATGAAACAAAAAATAGCCGCCATGATGAACTGGCCCAATAATTTTTGTTTTGCCGTCAACCCCAGATTCCGATGCTTCAAGGCTTTGATACTATCGTCTAAAAAACCTATGACACCATGACCTACCGTCAAAAACAGTGCCAGTCCTTTTCGCAAATCCATAGGATTGAAGACGAGACACGATATGAGCAAAGCTGCTAAGATCAGGATCCCCCCCATAGTCGGAGTACCCGCTTTGACCTTATGGCTTGCTGGACCTTCTTCCCGTTCCGATTGGCGTGCATGGAACTTTTTTAATTCCCGTATGACAAACGGTCCCAGAATAAGCCCGATGAGCAGACTCAATCCAAATCCATAGATCAGCGTATATAACATTCACATTACTTCCTTTCAAAATATGGCAGGATGTTTTCCATAGCCATACCGCGCGACCCTTTCAATAAAATCGTATCGCCCGGTTTCAATATTTTTCGGAGCTGGGCGGCAGCTGCAGCATGATCTGGTACAGAGTACACGTGCTGCATCCCATTTTGCCGTGCCGATTCCGCTATATATCCAGCCAAGGACCCCAATGTAATTAATACATCGACACCGAGTTCGGCCGCTTCTTTGCCTACCTTCTCATGTTCCTGCCGGGCCCAGTCGCCCAACTCAAGCATATCCCCCAGGACTGCTATCTTCTGGCCCTTAGAAAACTGTGCCAAAACATGTAAGGCTTCTGCCATAGATGCCGGATTGGCATTATATGTATCGTTGATGAATGTATACGGCGCGATATGGAGCAATTCCTGCCGCATGGGAAATCCCTTATATTCTGCTAATCCATTTTGCAGCTTCCGACCACAGATACCTAAGACTCGGCCCACAGCGATAGCTGCCAAGGCATTTTGGACATTATGGGCTCCGATAACCGGTACATGGACGTCAAACAACTCATCGAAACAACGGCATTTAAATCGGATTCCCGATTCATCCAGCCGAACGCGGCTGCCTTCGATCATAGCAGCCCCAGTCAGGCCATAGCCAATGACCTTGCCGCGACATAAATCTGCCATGGCCGCCGTATAAGGATCATCCTGATTCAGTACGGCAACGCCGTCGGCGGAAATGGCCTCGACCAGCTCGCTCTTGGCTTTGGCAATGTTGTCCTTTGAGCCCAATAACTCAATATGGCAGTTGCCCACATTGGTCACGACGCCTATAGTCGGTTCAGCAATGGCCGCCAAAGCGGCAATCTGTCCCATGCCCCGCATTCCCATTTCCACGACACAAGCGCCGTGTTCTGGCGTTAATTGCAACAAGGTCTTGGGAAGGCCAATTTCATTATTAAAATTTTTTTCAGTCTGTAAGACGTTGAATTTCTGCGCCAATACAGACGAAATCATAGACCGGGTCGTAGTCTTACCTACAGAACCGGTGACGGCAATGACAGGTATAGAAAATCTGCGGCGATGAAAACGAGCCAGTCCCTGATACGCCGCCAATGTATCTGTTACGAGAAACACTGCCAGCCCATCACGATGATATTCTGCCCTATCTTCTTGCACGATGATTCCAGTCGCGCCTTGTTCTACTGCCTGAGTAACATAGTCATGACCATCGAAATTTTCACCTTTAAGTGCTATAAAAAGGAACCCGCGGCCAATAGACCTCGTATCTGTACTGACATCAGGAAAACAAACCTGAGGATCTGCGGCATATAGTAAGCGGCTCCCCGTCGCTGTCATAACCTCTTCCAGAGTAAACGATGCCATTTATTTTCTCTCCTTCAACGCTTCTCTCGCCACTTCCCGATCATCAAAATGAATCGTCTTATCTTTCAGGATTTGATACGTTTCATGACCCTTACCAGCAATAAGTACGATATCGCCGGGTTGTGCCAGTTCAATGGCCCGATGGATGGCCTGACGCCGGTCGCAGATGACTTCATGATGCTGCCCCGGCTGCAAGCCAGCCTTGACGCCAGCTTCTACTTCCGCTACGATGCTGTCTGGATCTTCCGTCCGGGGATTATCCGATGTCACAATGGGAATATCCGCATGGACTGCTGCAATTTTTCCCATAATCGGTCGTTTTGTCCGATCCCGGTCGCCACCGCAGCCAAATACCGCTAAAATTTTCCGCGGCTTCATAGCCCGGGCCGTAGTCAATGCTTTTTCCAGACTGTCCGGCGTGTGGGAATAATCGACGACGACAGCAAAATCCTGTCCCGCTTCAACGAGTTCAAAGCGTCCCGGTACAGAATGGAACGTCTGGACCGCGTCTTCGATGACTTGAGTCGGGACATGTTCGGCATAGGCTGCTCCGATAGCCGCCAACGTATTATAAACATTGAATAAGCCTGTCATTTTCATGTGCAGCGATACGCTGCCAAAGGGGCCCGTAACATCAAAGGAAGAGTCCTTCAGATTCACCTGCAGCCGCGTCCCTCGTAAATCACTGTTGGATTCGACGGAATATGTTAAAACAGGGCACTGGCAAACTTTGATGATATCCGCACCATACGGGTCATCACAATTTACGATAGCCGTTTTTCCCGTTTTTATATTACCAGGAGCTGTCAGGCTCTGGAATAATTTTGCCTTAGCTGCCAAATAATTTTCAAAGGTCTTATGGTAATCAAGATGGTCTTGCGTCAAGTTCGTGAACACAGCCGTATCATATTCGCAACCTGCGACGCGGTTCATGGCCAACGCATGGCTGGACACTTCCATGACGACGTGAGTAATGCCGTATTCGTACATACGGGCCAAAATTTCCTGGAGATCCACCACATCCGGCGTCGTATTATGAATGGGAAATTCTTCATCATCCATGAGGATATGGATTGTGCCAATGATGCCGACATGATACCCTGCCTGCCGTAAAACATGGCCGATGATATGAGTCGTCGTCGTCTTGCCATTTGTCCCAGTAACGCCGATCATGCGCATTTTCCGGCCCGGATAGTCATAGAAAAAAGGCACCATCGCTTCCATCGCCCCATGGAGATCTGAAACAATGATCTGGGCAACCTGTACCGGTAAATCCAGAGGACGTACGACTAAGACAGCTGCCGCCCCTTGGGCCACTGCCTGAGGAGCAAATGAAGCACCGTCGACACGGGTCCCGGGAATGCAGACGAACAAATATCCTGGACCAACTTTTCGGGAATCCGCTGTAATACCGGAAATTTCAATGGATTCATTTCCTTTTAATGTATAAGCACCCTGAATAGTGCTGCAAAGTTCTTTAATCGTTTTCATGACAGACCTCCTGATATGAACTACGATGTAAACAACAATAGCAGCCTCGCGAAAGGCTGCTCAAGCTGTCTACCGGGTAGTAGTTTTTTCCGCAGTATTACTTGTTTGCGGCGATTTATATAACACCATAGCAGGCATAACCATGCCCATTTTCTTAGTTGCAATCGAATAGATGCGTTCCGGAGCCTGCATATTTGCAATATCTAGACGCATGGTTTCATTTTCCCGATGTAGCTGTGATACATTTTGTTTCACTTGCATAAGGCTATATCCATAGTTTGTCGTAATAGCCGATAAGGCGACGTGAACGACTAACAGAATCCCTACGATAGCAATGACCCACAACGTTTTTATGAGCGTATGTGTCATCTGCCTTTCTTCCACCCTAGTTTTATCGTAATAGCGATTTTTATCAACTGGGAAGGGCGTTGCTCCCTGAAAATGCATATAATCTATTTTTCTAGCCAGCATATTATACCACATCCAATTCAATAATAAAAATGTTATTTTAAGGATTCCTTAATCTTCTAATCGTATACCTACACGCAACTTAGCACTTCTGGATCTTGGATTATGCTCTATTTCTGCAGCAGAAGGTTCGATGACGTGATGCCTGGCCGCTAATATGGCCTTGTGGTGACAGACGCACACCGGAAGGTCTGGCGGGCAGATGCAATTGGTCGACATCAATTTGAGTGTCTGCTTGGCAATGCGGTCTTCCAGTGAATGAAAGGTGATAATACACAATTTTCCACCAGGTTTCAAATGTTGTGCCGCCACTTGGAACGTATCCCGCAGGATGGCAAGTTCATCATTGACCTCGATCCGAATAGCCTGAAATGTCCGCTTGGCCGGATGAGGACCATCTTTTCTGGCTGCTGCCGGAATCGCTTTTTTTATGACCGTAACGAGTTCCCCCGTCCGTTCCAATTTCTTTTCTTTACGGGCTGCTACGATGAAGGCGGCAATGCGCTTAGCCCATCGTTCTTCCCCATAATCCTTGATGACGCGAGCCAATTCCGCCTCTGAATAGGTATTGACCACATCGAAAGCACTCTTCCTACCCGATTGATCCATACGCATATCCAACGGCCCATCGTGCTGGTAAGAAAAGCCTCGTTCCGGTGTATCCAACTGATAACTCGAAACACCTAAATCAAACATGATACCATCCACGTACTCTATGTTCAGTTGGCTCAACACATCGTCAAGATAGCGAAAATTTTTCTGGACCGGTATGAACCGACAAGGTGTGCCCTCTAAATGCTGTGAAGCTGCTTGAATGGCTGATTCATCCTGATCCAGACCGATAATAAGCCCTTTGGGACTCAGTTGTTCTGCCAGAGCCCGGGAATGTCCGCCTCCACCTAAGGTGCAATCGACATAAATACCGTCCGGATTGGTCAGTATCTGGTCGATTGTTTCATCCAGGAGGACGCTTACGTGATTAAATTCCATCATATCCTCCTAAAAACTAATGTCTAATGCATTATCCAAGGTTTCAGCAATATCTTCCATTTCTGGAACGATTTTAGAATTATATTCTTCAAATTGGGACTTGCTCCAAATTTCGACCTTATCCCCGGTCCCCAGAACAATCACATCTTTTTCAAGATGAGCGTACTCCCTCAAACTGCTGGGAATGAGGATACGTCCTTGCCGGTCAAATTCTACTTCAGCGGCGCTGCCGAACACAAACCGTTTAAAAGCCCGCACATTTCCTTTGGACGTGGTAAACTTTTTCATAGCCTGAGCAAAGTTAGACCAGGCATCCGATGTATAAACAGAGAGACAACCTTCGAGTCCACGGGTGATAATAAAAGATTTGCCCAATTCATCTCTGAATTTGGCCGGCAAAATCAGTCGCCCTTTCGCATCAATCGTATGCGAATGTTCACCCATAAACATAGTTGTCATCTCCTCTCCTACTTTTTACCACATTTTACCACATTTCACCACAATATGCCAATACGGTTTATCCCTTAATGTTTTAACAATTGACTGATTGCTATATAGAATTCTCCTATATTTAAATAAATCTAAATTTTTAAAATTATATTTTTATCTTTTACACCACTGGCACCTCTTGACAATAACAATTGCATATATCAACGGTTTATCCCAACTTATCTACGATACCGTACGTCAAGTGAGTCATCCCGAAATATTTAAAAAAGTGCAACAACGGAACCATAGGGCCCCCTGCACAAAAAAATAACCGTGCAAAAGCACGGTTATGAAGAAGAAAAACATTTTTATAAACTTATTTTTGTTGCGACAACGAGTAAATTACCTGGAAAACATCTTCCGGCAGCGTAATATCATGAACGGATAATCGCTCCCACTGGCAACGGCGCACCAATTGCTGCGGTGTAAATTCGCCAAACCGTTCCAACAAACCGCCGGCATAGGCCAAATACGACAAAATCTGTGCCGCCGTCAGTCCTTGCTCACGCAACTGCCGCACCGTAATACCCTGCTGGCGCTTAGAAATACGGTGTCCCTGCCGATCCAGTAACATGGGGACATGCATATACTGCGGCGCTTCGGCCCCAAGCAGGCCAATGAGCCATATTTGCTGCGGCGTGGAATCGAGTAAATCCCGGCCGCGGAGTACGTGGGTAATACCCATGGCCGCATCATCTACGCTGACGGCCAGCTGATACGCATACATGCCATCGGATCGCCGCACGACATAATCACCGCAGGAACGGGACAATGTGGCTTCCTGCCGGCCATACAGGCCGTCGACAAAGCAGATTGTCTCTGACGGCACATGGATGCGCCAAGAAGGTGTCCGTCCCATTGCCGCTCGTTCTCGTTCACTCAGGCCATAGCAATGCTGGTCGTACAAATGGTGCTCCCCTTCATGGGGCGCACCGGCCACAGCCTGCAGACGGGCCCGCGTACAATAACAGGGATACAATAACCGCTTCTGTTGCAATATTTGCAGTGCTTCATCATAGTGCTCATATCTCTGTTTCTGTACGTAGGGGCCACAAGGGCCACCGCAATCGGGTCCTTCATCCCAATCCAATCCCAACCAATGCAGATCTTCCAGCAGAGCTTTGGCATATTCCGGTTTAGACCGCTGCGTATCGATATCTTCAAGGCGCAAGACCAGCGTACCGCCGGCCCGCCGGACCTGGAGCCAGCCAAGCAGGGCCGTCCAGACATTACCCAAATGGATATATCCCGTCGGGCTGGGTGCAAACCGCCCCCTCATGGCTGCCATATCAATCAGGCAGGGAAACGAGGTGGTCAAACAGCGCTTGTTCCTTGCGAATTTCCTGTTCGCTTCCCATGACACAGATGTTATTATCTGCCATGACGGCCTTGATCATAGGCGCCATGGCCCTGATATCGGCTACAGTCGTATTGATGAGTTGATCCCGATTCTGCTGGACTATTTCCTGGGTCAGGCCGGAGAAATACCGTCCCATAGCCCGGATGCCCCGCGTAGACGGCGTAATGGGTATATCTACACGGCTCAACGTGCCGATGACATATTTTGTCATTTCCCGTTCCGATACATCAAATGTGGCCAAATAATCGGCTAAATCGTCATATGCCTGCAAACTGTTACGTAAATTGGGATCGCGATAGGAACAAAACAGCATGTCCCCATTTTGGTAGAATCGCGTAAATGCGCCGTAAGCGCCTCCCTGTACACGGATTTTCGTCCACAGGTAACCATACTGCAAAATCGTATCAAGGACGGACAGGGAACCGGTATAAGTGAAACCATGGGTATAGAAATTGCCGCCCTTAGCTACATACTGCACCTTACCACTAGTCAAGATACCTTCATTCTTTTTTTCCACAGGAAAAGCAAACAAATCCTGCCCCAGCCGGCCAATCGGCATGGCATCCAACCACTGTCCCAACATGGCGACGACAGCATTTTTATCCTGCTCTTCACCGGTGACTTCCAACGTAAGATTAGCCTGGGTAAATATTTTAGCCATGACCTGTTCCAACTTGGCCATGATGTCCGGTAATTCCGTTTCCAAGGAACGGGCTATGCGGCTGATAAATTCATAGTACGAAAATTCACCAGCATCGCAGAAATTTTCGACAGGCGAAACATACGACAACAACCGATGTTGTACGATGAACAAGCCCCGACGGAAGACATCCATATCCCAGCCCGATTTGATTTCATGAATCAATTCGTGCAGCCGGCTTTCATTGGAAAATATCGTTTCCGTCGAAATTTCCCGCAAGAGCTGCAGCAGATGATCTATATTTTGTCGCAGTACCTTGGCCCGAATTTTAAAGAGCGGCACATAGCGGCTGTTATCTGCCAATTCAGAGTGAGCACCGATGCTATAATCTATGCCGCCGGTATACAAGTCGATCTGCGAAGCCAATTCGCCGTACGTCCGCTTCTTCGTATCCAGATCGCCCAGCAAATCACTGAGCAAAAAAGCATAAGGAACTTCTTCGGTAGTCAATCCCAGCAAATTGAAATAAGCGTTGACATACGTGACTCCATTGGCAAAATCGGGAACATAGCAGACTTTGACACCGCGATGTTCTTCTTCGATCAGTTCGATTTCTTCCGCTTTATGATCCAAGTCGTCTTTCGTCAAGGTCGGAATCGTCAGGAGTGCTTCCGGCGAATCCGGTTCAGCCTGACGTTTTTTCAACGCATTGGATTTGTCTACGATGCGGGACACTTCTTCACTGCTGAGAGATTGCTTGAATTTTGCCAACTGGTCGGCCAATTGTTTTTCTTTTGTTTCCGTCAATCCCTTTTCCGGCACAAGGGTAATCAAGGCATAGTAAGGATTATCTAAGATATATTTACGGATGATGTCCTCATAATATGAACTGTTCATCCCCTGGCGCAGTTCTTTGAGGGCATCCTCATACATCAAGACTGTCAAGGGATCGCCATCATAGAGCCAGGAATCCATGCAGCGGATACCGTAAATGAGTCCCTTGGGACGACCGGCAAAATCAGCTTCCCGCAACGAGAATTCCGTACGGTTCAAGGCGCCGGTCAGCAACGTCTTATCGATGCCATGGCGGACCATGTCTTCCAGGAAAGACCGTACGACAGGCAGAATTTTGCCCTGCGCTTCCGGATCGGATCCATTGAGGGAAATACTCCACAAGGGCTGCAAGATACCATCCTGGAAATCACCGGAAATTTCTTTGCCCAAACCGGCATCGACGAGAGCTTTTTTCAGGGGAGCCGCCGGCGACTGGAGCAGCACATAGGTCAGGACTTTGAGTGCCATGGCCAATGTGGGATCCAAGGCATCATCCATGACATACGTCAGCGTATGCATGGCCTTATGGTCTGTCTTTTCATCGGAAGCAATGCCATAGGGATAGGTTTGAACGATAGTGCCGCCGGGAAATGCCTGACGGCCAATCATCGAATCGACAGGGATAACCGTAAATTTACTCAAATATTCAGCATCGATGAAAGCCAGAGTCTGTTCAATATCTAAATCGCCATACAAAAAGATATAGCTGTTGGACGGATGATAGTATTTCTGGTGGAAGGCTGCAAACGCTTCCTGCGTCAGCTGGGGAATACAATCGGGATCACCGCCCGATTCGACGCCATACGTCGTATGGGGAAAGAGGTTTTCCATGACATGCCGTTCCATCTGGGAATCAGGCGAAGAAAACACGCCCTTCATTTCATTATATACGACACCGCGATACGTCAGCGGAGCTTCAGGCGATTCCAAATCATAATGCCAACCTTCCTGCATGAGGACTTCTTCATCGGTCAACATGTTCGGGAAAAACACGGCATCGAGGTATACATCCATGAGATTCTTGAAATCGACGGCATTGCGGCTGGCCACAGGATACATGGTTTTATCAGGAAATGTCATGGCATTGAGAAATGTATTCAACGAACCTTTGACCAATTCGACAAATGGTTCCTTCAGAGGAAATTTACGCGACCCACACAGTACAGAATGTTCACAGATATGCGCTACGCCCGTACTGTCTTGCGGCGGCGTCCGGAATGAAATAGAAAACACCTTATTGTCATCGTCATTTGCCAAGTACAACAGGCGGGCACCGGAACGGACATGAACCATTTCATAAGCCTGACTGTTCAATTCCTTGACGAAAACCGAGCGTTCGAGGCGGAAGCCGGAATATATTGCTTGTTCTTGTAATTTCATACTATCACCCTCATTTCTATCTAAAATTCAAAACATTACGATTCATTAATTTAGCAAGATTTGTGATAATTCCTGCACCGTAGACGCTTCGGCATCAGCGGGGAAAGCTCGCCGTTCGGCTTCATTGCCATAGCCATAGGAAACGACAATGACGGGAATACCCGATTTACGAGCCCCGATGACATCAAATTTGCGATCTCCCACCATGACGACATCCCCATCGTCATAAAAACCGATGGCCTGCAATATTTGATTGATGATATAATCTTTTTCCTCGACACCGCCTAAAGCACTTCCCGAAATCTTCGTGAAATACGGTGTAAGTCCAAATTTATCCGCTATGGCCTGAGCATGGACCAATGGTTTGGATGTAGCCAGATAACTGTTGACACCGTGCTCCTGCAAACGGCGCAGCATGGCGATGATACCGTCATAAGGACGATTTTCAAACTTCCCAATCGTCGAATATCGTTCCTGAAAATACGCATAGGCCTGCGTCGCCATATCCATAGAAAAGCCATACGTTTCCAAAAACGTGGTCATCAAAGGCGGCCCGACAACTGTATCCAATTTATCTTGATCAATTGTGGTAATCCCTAATTTCTTTAAACCATAAACGACAGACTTGACAATTCCCTCTTTGGAATCAGTCAACGTCCCATCGAGATCAAACAGTACATGTTTATACATACGTTCCTCCTTGCGAATAAATGTGACACTTAATATCATACCATTCTTGTGCAAGAAAAGAAACACTTTGGCAGCGCCGGCAGTAAAACAGGGCCTATACGTCACAATATACCAGGCATAGAAGGTAGCATGGATCCAGTACAGACAAGCTCCACAAAAAAGAGTGCAATCAATAATCTCACATATTGATTGCACTCTTTTTTATTGTTTTATGATGGAATTGACGATTTCTTCTTCGTCGCGGCGATCCCGTATGGCATCGACACCAGATTCACCCGTTCGGATCCGGACGGCATCATCAACGGAAGAAATAAATATTTTTCCATCGCCGATGTGACCGGTCTGACAGGCCTTTTTAGCCGCCTCTACCACCGTCTCTACAGGAATTTCACTGACTACGATTTCGACCTTGATTTTAGGCAGCAGATTAATCATCATTTCCTGCCCCCGGTATACCTCAGTATATCCATGGGAAAGACCACAGCCGTATACCTGCATGACCGTCATACCCGTCACGCGGATGGCATACATTGCCTCTTTCAACTCATTCAATTTTTCCGGCCGGGTAATGATTTCTATTTTCGTAATTTGCCCCATGCCATTCATCCCTTTCTTTTACCAGATTTTGTCTGTGTCCTTTTAATGAATGTCGTATTGCAATTCCTTTGCTTTTTCTGCATGTTGTGCCACTGGGGTAAACATATTCATGGCACTGAAGCTGTCCATTGACACATAGCCCCGTTCACCATGTTCCGTCACATCCAAACCAGTCACTTCATTATCTGCGCTGACGCGGACACCTATAGTGGCATCGACGACGCGGAGGATGACATAGGTCATGATGACGGCAAACACAGCACAGGACACGGCGCCGCAAGCCTGAATAAAAAACTGTGATGGATTCCCCAAGAGCAATCCATCTGCACCATCGGGATTGACTGCCGTAGTGGCAAATACGCCCGTTGCCAGAGCCCCCCAGAAACCGCCTACGCCATGGACGCCGAACGCGTCGAGGGAATCATCGTAACCGAATTTTTTCTTGACAACGGCTACAGCAAAGAAACAGACGATACCTGCGACGGCACCGATGATAACGGCAGGAAAGGGTGCTACGAACCCAGCCCCTGGCGTGATGGCAACCAAACCGGCCACAGCCCCGGATACGCCGCCTAACACAGTCGGTTTATCATGGACGACCGCTTCGACAGCTACCCAGGAAACTGCCGCAGCTGCAGCCGCTACCTGAGTCGCCACAAAGGCATTCGCTGCCAGGCCATTGGCTCCTAAAGCACTGCCGGCATTGAAACCGAACCAGCCAAACCAGAGCATAGCCGCTCCCAGTACAGTCATAGGCATGTTATGCGGAATCATCGCTTCTTTTCCATAACCACGGCGAGTCCCCATATATAAGCATACAGTCAGTCCGGAAACACCCGACAAGATATGGATACAAGTACCACCGGCAAAATCAAGGCAGCCCAGTTCGTGCAGCCAGCCACCGAGTCCCCACACCCAGTGTGCTGCCGGAGCATATACGAGCAAGCTCCATAAAATCGTAAATACAACAAAAGCGCCAAATTTCATCCGTTCTGCAAATGCGCCGGTGATCAATGCTGGCGTAATGACGGCAAACATCATCTGGAATGCCGCAAAGGCCAAGGCCGGTACAGTCTTACTATAATCGGGATTCGGCTCCAAGCCTACGCCAGAAAAACCGATCCAATCCAAACCACCGATAAGTCCGCCGTGGTCCGGACCAAAGGCCAGAGAATATCCAACTAAGATCCACAACACAGAAACAAAGCAAATGATAAAAAAGCTCTGCATAATCGTATTCAACACATTTTTACCACGGACCATACCGCCATAGAATAATGCCAGTCCCGGTGTCATCCACATGACAAGTGCTGCCGATACCAATACGAATGCCGTGTCCCCTGTATCAACGGCAATCGTTTCATCAGCTGCCATTGCCGGCAGCACCAGTAATACTGAAAGCAGTCCAGCCAACAGGCCGATTCGATAACCCCTCTTGTTTTTTTCCATAATATCCCCCTCTTTAAGCCCCTCTGATTAAATTCAACTTCATAAAGCAAAAATCCCCTGTACGAGAAATGTTCTCGCACAGGGGCTTCAATGCCATAAAAATTAAATTTAACGTAATTCTACAATATATTTTCGGTACTGTCAATACAGTTCGTCAAAATATTTTATTTGCGGGCTGCTTTTTTCCGGTCATGCTGATCCAAAATAGCCTTGCGCAAACGGATGCTCTTCGGCGTCACTTCGACGAGTTCGTCGTCGTTGATCCATTCCAAAGCCTGTTCCAGACTCATGATACGCGGCGGCGTCAGACGCAGTGCTTCATCAGCAGACGAAGAACGACAGTTACTCAAATGCTTTTTCTTGCACGGATTGACGTCGATATCTACATCACGGTTGCATTCGCCGATAACCTGGCCCAAATAAATCTGCTGCATCGGTGTGATGAACATGACGCCCCGATCCTGCAGATTGTAGATGCCATACGGCGTCGTTTCACCCGTTTCAAAAGCGACGAGAGAACCACGCGTACGTCCCGGGATATCGCCCTTCCAAGGTGCATAGCCATGGAATACGTGATACATGATACCATTCCCTTTGGTACTAGTCAGGAATTCCGAACGGAAGCCGATGAGGCCCCGTGCGGGGATGATGAATTCAAGGCGTGTATAGCCGGCCAAATCGATCATGTTGACCATTTCAGCTTTACGCGTACCGAGTTTATCCATGACGGTTCCCAAGAAATCCTTGGGGACATCGATAGTCAGCATTTCCAATGGTTCGCATTTCTGGCCGTCGATGACTTTCGTAATGACATTCGGCTTGCCTACTTGCAATTCATAGCCTTCACGGCGCATTTCTTCTATGAGGACTGCCAGATGCAGTTCACCACGGCCAGACACCTTAAAAGCATCAGCACTATCGGTTTCTTCGACGCGCAAGCTGACATTGGTCTGCACTTCCCGGAATAAACGGTCGCGGACGTGACGGCTCGTTACGAATTGGCCTTCCTTACCGGCAAAGGGACTGTCATTGACATAGAAAATCATGGACAACGTCGGTTCGTCGATATTGATTGTCGGCAACGCTTCCGGATTTTCAGGATCGCAAATCGTTTCACCTATATTGATATCATCGATGCCGATGACGGCAACGATTTCGCCAAATTTAGCTTCCGGCGTTTCAACCCGCTTCAGGCCTTCATAGGTATAGACACGGGTTACTTTTGCTTTCCGCTGGCTTTCACCATTGGTGATGATGACCTGCTGGTTCGTGCGCATGGTACCGCGGACAATACGACCAATGGCAATCTTGCCGACATAGTCATCATAATCCAGTGTCGTCACCATGAACTGCAGCGGGCCATCGGGATCGCCCTGCGGGATAGGACAATATTTCAGGATTGTCTTAAACAACGGTTCCAGATTCGTACTTTCATCTTCCATATGATATTTTGCAATACCATCACGGCCATTGCAATAAATGACAGGGAAATCAAGCTGGTCATCATTGGCATCGAGTTCCATGAACAATTCCAGCACTTCATCTTCCACTTCAGATACACGGGCGTCAGGTTTATCGATTTTGTTGATGACGACAATGGGTTTAAGTTTCTGTTCCAGTGCTTTGCGCAAGACGAACTTCGTCTGTGGCATAGGTCCTTCAAAAGCATCGACGAGCAACAAGACGCCGTCGACCATATTCAATACACGTTCTACTTCACCGCCAAAATCGGCATGCCCCGGCGTGTCAACTATATTGATTTTTACGCCTTCATGCATGACCGAGGTATTCTTGGATAAAATAGTAATACCCCGTTCTCTTTCAATATCTCCGGAGTCCATGACGCATTCCGGTACTTTTTCATTAGACCGGAAGACATGGCTCTGTTTCAGCATCGCATCAACCAGTGTCGTCTTGCCATGATCGACATGGGCAATAATTGCAATATTCCGTATATCTGTACGTTCCATCCTGTATTCCTCTCTTAATATAAACAAAATTATCGTTAACTTATATAGTATATCACAGGACATTGAAATATACA
>Ga0183098_10527_pt1 | contig 67395 bp, 51 predicted proteins | sample BioMet9_FD_128884 | JGI IMG/M metagenome (GOLD analysis project Ga0183098, IMG submission 128884) | Microbial communities from bioreactor (seeded with sewage sludge) at Lawrence Berkeley National Lab, California, USA - Biofuel... | ecosystem: Engineered > Bioreactor > Anaerobic > Unclassified ...
GGTCAATATGGGTTTAACAAAAGAAAGACTGATACGTTCAGGATTCTATGATTTATCCCTCGCGTATCAGTCAGTGCACGAAACTTGTTGAAAGCGCCGTGTACCGAACGGTACGCACGGTGCTGTGTGAGGACGGGAGTTAATCACTCCCTCCTACTCGATCTCAGACACTGAACTTCCGTACCGGAAAGGAATATTCCCATGATCATGCTGAAAAAATTTTCTGCTCTGTTTCTTTCTGCCGTTCTTGCATTTTCCCTATCTTTTACCGCATTTGCGGACGGGGAACTGACAAAACAGTCGGATGGCTCCTATCTTCTGTTTGACGGAAGCACACTGACCGGTGTCGTAAGCCGGGGCGTGGATGTTTCCCACTGGCAGGGAACCGTAGACTGGAAAGCAGCATCCAAAAACGATGTAAGCTTTGCCATGCTCGGGACAAGATACCAGAATGCCGTGGATCCCAATTTTGCGGCAAACGCAAAAGGTGCCTCCGAAAACGGAGTCAAAATAGGGATTTATCTTTATTCCTATGCCATGACGGTACAGGACGCAAGCGATGAAGCGGATTTCGTGCTGAATCTGATCAAGGATTATCCGGTCTCCTATCCTGTCGCCTACGATGTCGAAGACACGAACACACAGGGAACACTGTCCAAATCAGACCTTACCGCGATCATCAAAACTTTCTGTGAAAAAATCCGTGCGGCAGGATACTACCCCATTATTTACGCAAACGACTACTGGCTGATCAACAAAATGGATATGAATGCGCTCTCTTCCTATCCGGTATGGGTAGCCGCTTATCAGAGAATGCATAACTGGAACAATCCCGTCATGTGGCAGGCCACCAGTTCCGGAAGCGTGGACGGTTTTTCCGGAAATGTAGATATAGACCTGCAGTTTAAGGATTTTTCGGACAAGATCCCCGCGAATACCTGGCGTCAGATCTCCGGCGTCTGGTATTACTATCAGAACTACGCCATGCAGAAAAACGCACTGATCAACGACGGGACGCACACATATTATATGAATTCGGACGGCAGCATCAACAAGTCCGGATGGTTTACCCTTTCCGGGAAAAAATATTTTCTGGATACGAATTCCGGTGCTGCGGCAACCGGATGGAAACTCTCAGACGGTGCCTGGAACTACTTTGACGGAAACGGTGCGGAAACGAAGGGCTGGGTAAACGAAAACGGAACATGGTATTATCTGGGTTCCGACTACGCCATGAAAACAGGATGGTTTTCGGACAAGGGCGTCTGGTATATGCTGGGTGCGGACGGCGCCATGAAGACCGGATGGCATAAATCCGGTGAAAGCTGGTACTACATGGATCAGGGCGGTGCCATGCAGACAGGCGTTATCAATGTCAATGAAGTGCTTTACGATCTAGGCACAGACGGACAGATGTACCACGACACGACAGTGGAATACAACGGGAAAACATGGACGATCGACGGGAACGGTGTCATGACGGAAGCAGCCGCGGCTTCGGAAGAAACATCCGCCGCAACACCGGAAAGCAGCGCTTCGGGCGAATCCTCTGCGGCTTCGGGAACGACATCCTCTCCGACTTCCGCAACGGTTTCTCCGTCCGGCGGACCGGGCGTAACCCAAAGCTCCGGGGCAAGTCTTACCGCACCGGATTCCAAATAAGCACGGGAGAAATATCTTCCGGCCGTTCTGACAGGACTCTTTTTACCGGCTGCCGGTCAGAAGGCGGTACAGTATGGGCGTATGTTTCCTGTCAAAAGCTGCAACGGCATTCATGACCGAAAGTATAATTGCCGGCATAAGAAAATACAGGACTAAAGCTGCGGATGTGCTTCCGTGAAAGAAGCAGTCCGCAGTTTTGTTTATCAGACGAACCAGCGCAAAATGCACGGCATAAACCAGAAAAGAATTTTTCATGAAGGACTTTGCCGCGGGAAGTCTTATGCCGGAAAGAAATACCCAGAGCCCGCCGACGCCGCATGTCCTGCTTAATACGACAAAAAGATCGGAATAGGAATCCGCGAACCTGTTCAGCTCCGCCACGGAATAAAGCACCGCAGAAACAAGGATCAGCAGGAACCCCGCACACAGGCTTTTCCTTTTTTCCCGTTCGGTCAGACATTCCCGCTCAAGAGCTTCTTTAAAATGAACAGAGAGCCACGCGGCAAACGTATAGTAAAACAGGGCGTCATAGTTCACATACAGGATATCCGTACGGTACGCTACCGGAATAAGAAGGCAGAAGCACAAAACAGCACCCGCCGCTTTATTCCGGACAAGAATATACAGAAACGGGGACAGCAGGATAAGAAGGATCAGCTGGAATACAAACCAGAAAACAACATTGTAGGTTCCTTCCAGTGCCGCCTTGAAAAAGGCCGGAAGCGAAAATACAACAATCCCCTTCCCCACGATATCGGTGAGCACGGGAATACGGCTTGCGATCACATAACCGAAATAGTAAATGATATTCCAGAGAAAATACGGAATCAGGACACTGGTGCAGCGGCGTGCCCACTTGCGCTTTGTTTTCTTGAAATCATAGTTCCTGAAAAAGAGACAGGAAGAAATCATGAAGAACCCCGGTACCGCAATCTGTGCGATCTTTTCGCTGATCAGGGTTTCCGTAAAAGCCGCAGCTCCGAACGTACCCTCCTCTTCCAGAAAAAGCCTCGTATTGAAGGCATGCGTGAAGATGACAAGGATACTGAGCAAAAAGGACATCCATATGATTTTATTACGGAAATATTCTTCCCTCATAGGCTTATCATAACACGAAATCCGCCCTGTTTGGGCGGATTTCGAATGTTCTTGTTTTACCTGTCGTCATTGTCCGGATTGACATGCACCATGCAGTGCTTGACATCCGGGAAATTCTCTTCCATGGCGGCGTGGACGTTTTCCGCAATGGCATGCGCTTCCAGAAGCGTTATGCTTCCCTTTACGGTAATTTCCACTTCCGCATATATCTTATTTCCGAAAAGGCGCGTCCGGAGGATATCGATATGCTCCACTCCCTTGACGGACCGTATGACTTCCTTCATCCGGCGGATAGTCTCCTCATTGCAGGATTTGTCCACCATCTGGTCCATGGCTTTCCTGAAAATATCGATTGCGGATTTCAGGATAAAGGAACAGATGATCACGGATGCAATCGGATCCAGCACGGGCAGGCCCATTCTGGCACCGAGAATGCCGATAAACGTACAGGAGGAAGAAAGAACATCCGACCTGTGGTCACAGGCACTTGCAAGAAGAGCCATGGACTTTGTCCTGTCCGCCGCGCTTTTGGTGCAGACATACAGGCATTCCTTGATCACGATGGTCGCGACAGCCGCAACCAGTGCCAGGATACCGGGCGCCCGAAGGGAATTTTCCAGAAAACCGCTCCTGATCTTTTCTATCCCGCTTATGCCGATCGTAAAGCCGGTTCCCGCCAGGATGACCGAAAGCACGATCGCCGCAACGCATTCCATCCGTTCATGTCCGTACTGATGTTCCTGATCTCTCTGACGGTGAGCTGCTCTTACGCCGATCATGACGATAAAGGTGGAGAAGACATCTGATACGGAATTGACGGCATCGGAAATCATGGCACTTGAATGTGCCAGGACACCGGCCGTCAGCTTCATGACTGCCAGAAAAACGTTGGCAAAAAGTCCGATCGCGGTTACGCGTACGGCCAGTTTTTTATTGCTTTCGCTCTCCGCTTCTTTTTCGGCGGGAGTTTCCGGAAATGGCATAGGCTTTCCTCTTAAAAAAACAGGGAAGAACGCAAGCGCTCTTCCCTGTTACATGTTCTTCTCAGTCTCAGTCCGGATCAGTCAAGGATCTTAACGACTCTTCCGGAACCGACTGTACGTCCGCCTTCACGGATAGCAAAACGAAGTTTCTCTTCGCATGCGATCGGGTGGATCAGTTCAATGGTCATCTCGACGTTATCGCCGGGCATGCACATTTCGGTTCCTTCCGGCAGAGTGCAGACACCGGTAACATCCGTTGTACGGAAGTAGAACTGCGGTCTGTAGTTGTTGAAGAACGGGGTATGACGTCCGCCTTCATCTTTGGTCAGGACGTATACCTGAGCGGTAAATTTCTTGTGAACGGATACGGAACCGGGTTTTGCGATAACCTGACCGCGGACCACATCGTCATGTTCAATACCACGAAGCAGAAGTCCTACGTTGTCGCCTGCTTCCGCATAGTCCAGAAGCTTACGGAACATTTCAATACCGGTAACAACGGATTTCCTCTTGTCGTCCTTGATGCCGAGGATTTCAACTTCCTCGTTCATCTTCAGCTGTCCACGTTCCACACGGCCGGTAGCAACGGTGCCACGTCCGGTAATGGTGAAGACATCCTCGACTGGCATAAGGAACGGCTTGTCATTCTCATGGACCGGTTCCGGAATGTACTTATCAACAGCATCCAGGAGTTCCATGATCTTGTCGCCCCACGGACCGCTCGGATCCTCAAGTGCTTTCAGAGCGGAACCGCGGATAACCGGAACATCGTCGCCCGGGAATTCGTATTCGTTAAGCAGGTCTCTGATCTCCATTTCGACCAGGTCCAGAAGTTCGGGATCATCGACAGCGTCGCACTTGTTCATGAATACGACGATGTAGGGAACACCGACCTGACGTGCGAGCAGGATATGCTCTCTTGTCTGCGCCATAACACCATCGGTAGCTGCGACAACCAGGATAGCGCCATCCATCTGAGCAGCGCCGGTGATCATGTTCTTAACGTAATCGGCATGTCCGGGACAGTCAACATGTGCATAGTGACGAACCTTGGTCTCGTATTCAACGTGAGCGGTGTTGATGGTGATGCCACGCTCTTTCTCTTCCGGTGCCTTATCAATGTTATCAAATGCAACAACCTGGTTCGTTGCGCTCGGCTCTCTCATAGCAAGAACCTTTGTGATTGCTGCGGTCAGTGTCGTTTTGCCGTGATCGACATGTCCGATCGTTCCGATGTTGCAATGCGGTTTTGTTCTGTCAAATTTCGCTTTTGCCATTTTAAAATCCTCCTTATCCCTTTGTCGGGATTTCCTTGAAAAATTTCCCCTCCGGGGAATTAAAGTTCCGTGTCAGACTGTCTGCTATTATACCTTAAAAACAAGGGTTTATCAAGCATTAACCTTTCTTGTCGTTCAGGATCTTTTCCTGAATGTTTCTCGGCACCTGCTCGTAATGATCAAAGAACATTGAGAAGTTGCCTCTGCCCTGTGTGCTGGAACGGAGATCCGTGGAATAGCCGAACATCTCTGAAAGCGGTACGAAAGCCTTGACCATCTTTCCGCTTGCAATGTCTTCCATTCCTTCTATCCGTCCGCGGCGTGAGTTCAGGTCGCCGATGACATCGCCCATGTATTCCTCGGGCATGCTGACTTCCACTCTCATGATCGGTTCCATAATGACCGAACCGCCCTTCTGCATGGCCTCCTTGAATGCCATGGAACCGGCAATATGGAATGCCATTTCGGAAGAGTCCACTTCGTGATAGGAACCGTCGTAGACGGTCGCGTGGACACCGAGCACCGGGAATCCTCCCAGAATACCCGACTTGGCCGCTTCCTGGATACCTTCGTCGATTGCGGGGATGTATTCCTTGGGAATAGCTCCTCCGACAACGGCGTTGTCAAACTTGTAGGTCTCCTCGGCGTTTGCGTCCATCGGCTCAAACCGTACTTTACAGTCGCCGTACTGTCCCTTACCGCCGGACTGCTTGATGTATCTGCCTTCCACATCAACAGCCTTGGTAAATGTTTCCTTGTAGGCAACCTGCGGTGCACCGACATTCGCTTCCACGTTGTATTCACGGAGAAGACGGTCCACGATGATCTCCAGATGAAGCTCTCCCATTCCGGAGATAATGGTCTGTCCGGTCTCCTGGTTGGTAGAGGCATGGAACGTGGGATCCTCTTCCGCAAGTTTCTGCAGAGCGTCGATCATCTTGGTCTGGCCCGCCTTGGTCTTGGGTTCGATGGCAATATCGATAACCGGCTTCGGGATTTCCAGGGATTCCAGAACAATCGGGTGGTCCTCGTCGCAGATCGTGTCGCCGGTCGTGGTATTCTTGAAACCTACCGCTGCCGCGATGTCTCCTGCGTATACCTTGTCCAGATCCATTCTCTTGTTGGCATGCATCTGGAGAATACGTCCCAGACGTTCCTTCTTGTCCTTTGAAGAGTTAAGCACATACGAACCGGTATTGCATGTTCCGGAATATACGCGGAAGAAGGAAAGCCTTCCTACAAACGGGTCCGAAATGATCTTGAATGCCAGAGCGGCAAACGGCTCGTCATCGGATGTTTTCCGTTCGATCTCGTTTCCGTCCAGGTCTTTTCCGACAACATCCGGGATATCCGCCGGGCTGGGCATGTATTCGATGACCGCATCCAGAAGCTTCTGCACGCCCTTGTTGAAATGAGCGCTTCCGCAGGTGACCGGAGTGGCGGTTCCCGCGATCGTAGCCTTGCGGAGAACTCTCTTCATGTCGTCCACGGACGGTTCCTTGCCGTCCAGATACATTGTCATAAGGTCTTCATCGAGATCGCAGATCTGCTCGACCAGTTTGGTATGGTACTCGTCCGCCTGGTCCTTCAGGTCATCGGGAATATCGGTGATGGTGATGTCGTCGCCTTTGTTGTTGTTGTAGATATAGGCCTTCATTTCAAAAAGATCGATCAGGCCCTTGTAATCATTTTCCTTGCCGACCGGGAGCTGAATGCAGACGGGATTCTTTCCGAGACGGGTATGGATCTGGCTTACGGTATTGAAGAAATCAGCACCCATGATATCCATCTTGTTAACGAAAGCGATACGCGGTACGTTATAGGTATCCGCCTGACGCCACACGTTTTCCGACTGCGGTTCCACGCCGCCCTTGGCATCGAATACGCCGACCGCGCCGTCCAGAACTCTGAGCGAACGTTCCACCTCGATCGTGAAATCGACATGTCCGGGGGTATCGATGATGTTGATGCGGTGTTCCAGCGCACCGGGTTTGTTTTTGTTATCCTCCTGCAGCGTCCAGTGGCAGGTCGTAGCCGCGGAAGTGATGGTGATACCACGTTCCTGTTCCTGCTCCATATAGTCCATGGTCGCAGTACCTTCGTAGGTCTCGCCCATCTTGTAGTTGACGCCCGTGAAATACAGGATACGCTCTGTCAGTGTGGTCTTGCCTGCATCGATATGAGCCATGATCCCGATATTTCTGGTCCTCTCAAGAGGATATTGTCTTGTTGTTGTCTCAGCCAATTTGTTCTCCTCCTGTTAGAATCTGTAATGAGCAAAAGCCTTGTTAGCCTCTGCCATCTTATGCATGTCTTCCTTTTTCTTCACCGATGCGCCCGTATTGTTGGCAGCATCCATAAGCTCGTTCGCAAGTCTTTCTTCCTGCGTCTTCTCGCCTCTTGCGCGTGAATAAAGGGTGATCCAGCGAAGCGCCAGAGCCTGTCTTCTCTCGGGCTTCACTTCGATCGGGACCTGATAGGTAGCGCCGCCGATTCTTTTTGCCTTTACTTCCAGTACCGGCATGATGTTGTTCATGGCGGTTTCAAATACTTCCACCGGTTCTTTGCCGGTCTTTTCCTTTACACGGTCAAATGCACCGTATACGATCTTCTGTGCGACTCCTCTTTTGCCGTCAAGCATGATGCTGTTGATCAGCTTTGTCACTACTTTGTTGTTGTAGATCGGGTCTGCCAGAACATCTCTCTTTTTAACTTCACCTTTACGTGGCACGTTACTTCCCTCCTTAATTAGCGGCAGCCGGCCGGATGCTTTTCCGGTCCGACAGTCAATTAGATCATCGGTACTCATCCATAACTAATGTATGTTCGGCCAGATTCTGATTTATGATAATCTGCTGCAACCGACAGATTTCAGCCGTGCACTTTTACGTGCGGCATTCATCACAATCCTGCACCTATGAGTCTTTTCGAATTTCTTCTATTATGATCTATGTTATCTGCTTTTGTCCGAATAAATCAGGCCTTTTTGGCTTTAGGTCTCTTTGCGCCGTATTTGGAACGGGCTTTCATACGGTTTGCCACTCCTGCGGTATCAAGCGTTCCGCGGATAATGTGGTAACGGGTTCCCGGAAGGTCCTTGACTCTTCCGCCTCTGATCAGGACCACGCTGTGTTCCTGAAGATTGTGGCCTTCTCCCGGAATATAGCTCGTAACTTCGATTCCGTTGGAAAGACGTACTCTGGCGATCTTACGAAGAGCCGAATTCGGCTTCTTGGGGGTAGCGGTCTTAACGGCCGTGCATACTCCGCGCTTCTGCGGGCAGTCATCCGAGATCGGTTTCTTGTGAAGAGAATTGAATCCTCTCATCAGAGCCGGTGCTTTGGGTTTTCTTGCGGAAGTCTGTCTGCCTTTTCTAACTAACTGATTAAATGATGGCATTTCCTGTTTTCACCTCCTGTTGTGATGGTTCTGCGGTTGCATTTCATATGATAAAAAACAATAAAAAATATGGTGTGTCCCGAGAGACACGCCATATTATTATACAGACTGGCATTTTAATTGTCAATACAATTCAGACTATATCCGTAAGCGGTTCCTATGGTCCTGTCTGCAGCCTTCCGGTTTTACCGGATTTCCTCCTGGCCCCTGTGGCGGATCCCGTAAAGACCGTTCCACACCACCTCGCGGAACCTGACCGGATCCGTGTTCCCCTCGGTGGAGATCAGGAGCACCCTAGATTTCGGCCCGAGCTTCAGGGCCTTTCTGATATATTCATATCTCTTGTACATCATGATGCAGGAAAGGAAGCCCATGGTAACGGAACCGGATTCACCGGAAATGATCTCCGGATCCCCGAAGAGCGGAACGCCGTAGATCCTTGTTCCCATGGCGCTCATCCAGTCCGGCGCGCCCGCAAAGCCCGCCGCATGATTCCTTAAAATATCCCAGGATATCGTATTCGGTTCTCCGCAGGCAAGGCCAGCCATGATGGTATCCAGCTTTCCCGTCACATTGACCGTTTTTCCGGTCTTTTTCATGGCCGAACGGTACAGGCAGTCGGCGGCTCCCGCCTCCACCACGCACATGATCGGCTCGTTCCCTTTGAAACGGTTTGCAAAATAACCGATCACGGAACCGGCAAGCGATCCCACACCCGCCTGGACAATGATATGGGTCGGTCTCTCGCATCCGTCCGCCAGCATCTGTCTTTCCGCTTCCAGCGAAAGGGATCCGTATCCCTGCATGATCCAGGAAGGAATATCCGTGTAGCCTTCCCATGCCGTGTCCTGAACGATCACGCCTTTTTTGTCCTTCAGGGACTGTGCGTAAGCCAGGCGTACGCAGTCATCGTAATTCAGATTTTCGATGGAGACTGTGGCGCCTTCCTTGGCTATGTTGTCCCGTCTTACTTTGGAGGAACCGTGCGGCATGCGGACGACTGCCTTCTGTCCCAGCCTTTTTGCCGCCCATGCGACGCCGCGGCCGTGGTTTCCGTCCGTTGCCGTATAGAATGTTGTCTGTCCCATTTTTTTCCGGAATGCGGGGGAAGAAAGTTTCGAATAGGGAAGATCATCGACCGGGATCCCTGTCTTCTGGGAAATATACTGCGTCATGGCAAAGGACCCGCCCAGCACCTTGAAGGCATTCAGCCCGAAACGGTACGACTCGTCTTTCACGTAAAGTGAATCAATGCCGAGATAATCGGCAAGCATTTCCAGCTTGTGCAGCGGTGTCACTTTATACTGAGGAAAACTCCTGTGGAATCTTAATGCCTTGGCGACATTTTCCTCCGACATAATGGACAGCCACTGATCATCCGACTTCCTGATCTGATTCGTAGTAAAGACAAGTTCCTCATTATTTGTCCTGTTCATATTCATACCCCTTTTCCGAGATGCAAAAAAATATTGGGATTCCTAAATAATTTTGTTATTCTAATATAGCAAATCTCTTCCCTTTTATCAATCATCCCTTTGCATTTTGGATATGTTTTTCAAAAAATAGTGGCTTTCCGGCGAACCGGAAACTTTCCCGGGAACGGTCAGGATTCCGGGCGCTTGAATTTCTTCCGGTGTTCGTTCCGGTATCTCAACAGCCGCCCGGTCACGAACAATGCCATAAGAAGGACCGCGGCTGAAATAAGCGCCGCCTTAACAGGAAACCGCCGGTATTCCCCGGCCGGAATTTCCACCGTCACAAGTTCCGGCGCCCCGATCGTTACCTGCACGGACTCCGCATGATAAACATTCAGGGAATCCCCCGTCCCCGCTTCTCCGTATCCCGTTTCGTCGGATACCACATGCGGCACCGCTTCAGAAGACGCGGATTCCTGAACCGTTGTCTCTTCGGCGGAAGAAGTTTCCGTTTCCGGGACGGTTGTCGTTTCCGGCTGCGTTTCCTTTGCCGGCACGGTGACACTGACCGGGATTGCCGTCACGGATCCCGCGCCCCAGTCAGGTTTTCCGGGATCCGAAACGGACAGGCTGACATGGATCTTCGCCTGGATGTTTCCGCCGTTTCCGATCACAGGAACCTTCGTTTCGCACGGAACCCCCAGCCTGATCTTTTCCCCTGCCGTCATGCTGTATATCTTCACGGTCAGCGTCTGCCCGTCGTGCGTGCTTTCGGATGATGCGGGAACGCCGTCCGGCCATACCGCATCCCCCGAGACCGTCATCTGAAATCCCTGTAAAGACGGATCATCCGTCTCCGGCATGGTGAATTCGACTGTGCAGACCGGAATGCTCTGTGTGCTGTTGTTCGAAAGAAGGCATTCCGCAACAATCCCGCTGCCTGTGCCGGTAACGCCGAGCACTTCCAGATGGACCTCTTCCGAAGACGCAAAAACAGGGGCCGCCGTGAAAAGCATTGCCAGCGCCCCGATCAGAGTACAGACTGTCAGCCTCTTCAAATTATCATTCATACCGAATCCGGATGTTTCTCCAGTTCCCCGCATGATCCCGGGCCGTTACTTCTTCAGGCCCTGTCCCTGTAACAGCGCATAACACCCTGCCTTTCTCCCGGTCAATGCTTTCGGGTGTTATCTCCTTCCCGTCTGCGTCCGTGATCTTCAGTTTTTCCCAGTCAATTCCGGATCCCCGGTCGCTGATCTCAAGCATGAGTTCCCGGCCGTCCGTTTTTTCCGTTTTCACTTCCGGCACGATGCGGTCGATATTCGAGACTTCAAAGGTCTGCGAAGTCCTGTTCCCGTCATTTCCCTCCGCAACCACTGTCCAGGTTCCGTTTTCATCGACCACCGCCGTGTAGGTATCTTTGTCCTGTGTCAGTTCTTTTCCGTTCTCCAGAAGAAAGAGCCGTCTGATGCCGCTGCAGGATTCCGCCTTCACGTCCACTGCCTGCTCCGGAACGGCTTTCGCGTAGTCCGGCAGGGATATGTCCGTGATCACGGGATTCTGATCACGCATAAGCCCGAAAATGCCTGCCGTCAGCCCTCCCACGACAAATGTCGTCACGGCAGCCGTCTTTGCCGCACTGCCTCTGTATGCGAGGCCGGATGCCGCCGTCACGGAGAATGCTTCTTTGCGCAGAAATGCGGAAACCCAGAAAAACGGCATAACGGAAAAAAACCTGTTCAGTCTGAGCGAAAGCCTCTGTCTTGACTTGTTCAGCCTGGACTTCACCGTCCCGACGGGAATCCCGAGAATATCCGCAATTTCCTCGTTGCTGAAATCCATATAATACCGGAGCAGAACAACCGAACTGAATTCGGGATCCAGGGAATCCACCGCCGTCCGGATTCCCTTTTTCCGTTCGTTCCCCACCGTTTCCTTTTCCGGGTCGCTCACTTTCAGCCATTCAGCTTCTTCATCGGCATAACCGCTCACATATTCCGCGACATCATTGACCTGCAGCTCGTTTCCTCTCTGCTGTTTGATATAGTCCATGCACTCATGATAGGTGATCATGGTCAGCCATTTGACAAATGTTTTCGGATCCCGGATGGTCCTGATGTTTTTATATGCCTTGATAAAAGCTTCCTGCACCAGATCTTCCGCAATGCCCTTGTCCCTGACGATCTTGTAGGCATAATAATACTGGCCGCTGTAAAGAGACGAATAAATGCGGTCAAAGGCATTCTCGTTTCCGTTCAGATACAGTTTTACAAGTTCAGCCACCCTTTTGTGCTGCATTCCGGCCTCCTGTCTTAAAACGCAGATTCGGGGCCGGAAAAATCCGGCCCTTCATCCGCATCGATATGCCCAGATATTTTATCTGTTCTTTTTTCTGCCGAGCAGTAGCAGTGCAAGTGCTGTCAGGCATCCGGAAAGCAGAAGCATAAGCAGAATTGTCTGTTTCCATTCTTCACCGGTCTTCGGCAGCGAGCCGTTTGAAAGGAAGGTAACGTTTCCTCCCGGAACCGGCGTCCCGTCCGAATTGATGATATCCAGTCCGCCTCCCGTGGAAGTGCTGATCCCGGTTGTCGGCGTCACAGAAGGAGTGATGGCCGTGGTTGTCGAAGAACCGCCGCTGCTTCCTCCGCTGCTGCCGGAACTGTAAACATTTGCAAAGGTCATGGTATCGACTGCCGTTTTGTCCGCCTTCTCGTATGTCACTGTCTTCACGAGTCCGGTCTTGTCCGCATTATATCCGATTTCGACTTTCATCGTGTACACGGTCTGATCGTATGCGTAGTTTCTGGTCCCTCTGACTTCAGACAGTGCATATTCATAGGTGTATCCGGCATCCGCTTCCGTATATGTCATTGTGCCGAATTCGACGGCGCCTGCACCCTTCCGCGTCATGGTCTTAATCCCGTCCGAAGAACCTGCCGGCATGGGTGCTCCCGCCGTAACCGCCTTCATCCGGAATGTGAATACCGACGCGTTGTTGTAGGTATCCGCTCCGCCGGAAACCGTCTTTGATACCGGCGGATCCTGGTCTATGGTGTAATGCTTCGTTGCCACGTTCACGGTCGGCTCTGCCGTAACTTCAACGACTGCCCCGTATTCGCCTCTGCCGTATCCGCCCACAGACGTCATCCAGTTGTCAAGAACGCTGCTGTCATCCACGGTCAGCGTTACCGTATAGAGCCCTTCCCTGTTTGCCGTGAATGGATTTCCGTTGCTGTCTGTCACGGACTGATATCTGATCTCGGAAGGATCGATATCCACCTTATAAAGAGTTCCGTTCTTATCCACGTAATACACATAGGCACTTGCCGGATTCCTGGTCTCGGATCCTTTTCCCGTCATGATGACATTGCTGACAGCATCGGCATTTGTCGCATGCTGTGCATCAAGCGAGTTGTTCTCTGCGACGATTACCGGATTGCCCTGAACATAGGCATCTTTTGTGCCGCTCACGCTGCCCGCATCCGGAGTTGTGTCATCGGTCTGAAGCGCGCCGGGAACCGTATAGCCTATGGAAGTCTTATAGGCTTCCGGATCCTGTGTGGTAAGACCGGTGAGGTCTGTTGTCACCTTCACCTTGTCCGTTACATCTACGGTCGTTGTCTTTTTATTGACGGCACCGGTCGAAGTAAACTGTGACGCATCCGGTGTTGTCACATCTTCCGGTTTTTCATAGGAAGCCGTAACGCCGGTCTTTGCCTCCGGTTCCGTTACCGTTGTATTTTTCCTGGTGGTAAGCGGATCGCCGGTATCAATCGTGGTCTTTCCGTAGACCTGCACCCATGCATAGGTATCTGCCGTGTTGCCGTCCTTGTCGGTTGCGGTCACCTTGACCAGATAGTTTCCGGGCGTTGACGTATCCATGCCGCTTAAGTCGGAAGCTCCCGTGACTTCGGTCCCGTCTGCCTTGTAATAGGAATAGGTGACTGCAGGAACCGTGTCTTCCTTATCTGCCGATGTGACATCTAACTTCGGCGTTTCGCCGGCATATATCTTCGTGTTCGGTGCGCTGACAGTCGGTTTGTTCGCAACATGGATGTTATATTCCACCGTGACTTTGTCGCCGAGAGAATTCGTAACCGTGAGCTTTGCGGTCGTGTCTTTCCCGTCCGCATCGTCCGCTGCCGTAACGGTCGCCGTCCTGGTCTTGCCGCCGTTATCCTTGATGCCGGTCACTACGGAGGTGTCTGTGGCAGACGTGTCATATGTAAAGGTAAGATTCTTCTCGTCCACGCCGTTCGTTACGGTTGCGCTGTCTGTCACAGCCGTCTTTCCGGGCTGTACGGTCACATCAGGCACCGTTACTTTCGGAAGCTGTGCAACGGCTCCGATGACACTGCTCAAGTCTCCGGTCAGAGTGGGTTTATTTCCCTCTTTCCCGTCTCCGCTGACCTGAAGGAATTCGCTTGTCCTGTTAAATTCATTATCTACTGTCTTCCCTGCAAGGTCTTCATCTCTTGAAATCACATATCCTGTTGACGGTACCAGCTTCAGATATACGTTATCTGCAACCGGTGTCCCGACGGAATATGTTCCGTCCGCTGCCGTGGTTGCCGTGACAGGCTTTCCTTCCGAATCCATGATCTGTGTATCCGGTGTCCCGTCTCCGTCGGTATCCCGCCAGAGTTCCACGGTCTGGCCGGCAGAACCAGTCTCGGAAGTATCCTTCATTCCGTCTTCATCGGCATCCTTCCAGATGCTTCCGGAGATCACGTAATCCTGATATTCATAGGTGGCAAGATTGCTGCCGCCGCCCGGTAGGGCGTTGCCCGTATCGGCACTGTCTGCCGTGTAATCCATGGAAATATAGGCATTTTCCGATCCGGCGGTTGTTTTTGCATCCGTTGAAAGTTCTGCCGTTACCGTCAGGATCTTTTCTGCCTCAAGGGCGGGAATGGTGATCTTTACATACTTTGCGGAAGATATGTCTAATGTGGAAGGTTTATCCGTATCGCTTTCGTCTGAAGAACCAAGGTATCCGTCCAGGGACCATGTCCCGTTGTTATATGACGTTCCCCTCGTGTATGTTCCGGAGGAGTAATATTCCGCCGTATACGGAATGGTTTCGCCTGCCAGCCTGATAACGATATTCTTCAGCTGCATGGTAAAATCATTTGCCTTCTGATCCCTTGTTACCGCCTTGCCGTCCGAGAAGATATACCACGTTCCGTTCTCCTTGTCCGGTATGTTCATGATAAGGACAACATTTTTCAGATCCTGTTTGGCAGCTGCCATGGAAACCTTCGCAGACAGACTGTTTCTCTCGTCTGTTTTAAAGGTAATGTGATCCCGGTCATAGTAATATTCCGTTGTCCCTTTGACCAGTTTCCCGGGATTGATCGAGGCACCGACATCCAGACTCATATTGATATCAACTTTTGTACCGGTAAGGGCGGATGTCAGATAAACCTCATCTGTCTGATTCTCAGTTCCTTTTTCAAATTTAACCGGATTCACCAATGTGATAAATCTGCCGGGAAACAGGCTGTCTGCCGATCCGTTCACGCTGCCGTCCAGAAGATCTCCCTTGTAGGAATACAGGGTGACATCCGGCAGACTCTGAGTCCCCATCGGTATATCTCTTCGGATATCGTAATCAAAGGTAATTGCAAATTGCGATTTGCCCATGCTGCTTTTTAGCAGTCTGGCAGAATCGGAAGGTGTTATTTTATACACTCCGTTTCCGAGATATTCCGTTGTTGACGATCCGTCCGCGGCCTGATCGACTCCCTGCGGATAAAATTTAAAGGAAGATAAAACCGGCGTATAATATCCCGTCGTCGGGAACTGAAGATAGTAGGTTTCCCCTTTCTTCGCGTAATTATAATAACCATAATTTCCGGTTTTGTCGGTAATATTGATGACAGCGGATGCCGTGCTTCCCTGATATGCCTTGTTGTCTTTGTTTGTCCCCGAATAAACGGCACTTTCACTTAACGGTACCGTTGTCCATCTTAGGAATTTCAGCGTAGTGGTATTACCTTCCTGCGCATCCGTGTAAGTATCATCGGTCCAGCTCATTGTTTCCTTCATATACAGATACTTATTGTCATCCGTCGGCTGTTCCGAGGCACTCAGATAAGGCGGGGTGGAAAAACCTAAACTGTAGATATAGCCTTGTGTAACCGAAAGAATACCGTCATATTTCAGATGGACCGTCGTTGAAGTGATTTTCCCGGTAATGGTTTTGTCTGTGATATCGGTATCCACACCGTCAACTTCCGCCCACACGTGCCATTTTTCATTGATTGCACCGCTGTTCCAGAAACGTTTTACCTGACCGGAAGCCAGATAATCTTTTATGTCCTGATCCGTAAGCTTTGTTCCGCCGCTCTCAAGGGAAGCGTCATGAAACGTGATGGCAAAGTCCGGATTTTTCAATATGGTGGGAGAAGCCGTATCACTCCTTATATTAACTTCGTCCAGGTTGTCTATTGTACTCGGCAAACCTCCATTAAGCCAGCTGTATGTGCTCATCTCCGGCTTGACCGCGTTTCCTATTCTGTAATAATAGTTTGTGGAGCCGCTGACTTTCGACTGATCGCTTGCCTTGTTCCCGGAATAGGTTATCTTTGTTCCCTTGATCTGATCTCCGACCTCAAAGGCCTTTCCGGAATTCCATTTTTCCGCAACCTTTATTCCGCTGCCGCAAATAATCGGGCCATTGATCAGTTGTTTATAATGGCACTCTATCGTACTGATATCTTCGTCGCCTTCCGCATGCTGCAGCATAAAATGTTTGTCTTTCAGGGATGCATCATCATATGTTTCGGTTTTTCCGGAATAATAGGTTATCGTGATACTTGTTCCGGTATTTTCCTCATAATCATATCCGCCGTACAGGTTGTCATAGAAATAGCCCGTAGGCTGTATCTCATGTGGAAACTCAACGGTTACCGTCGCATCCGTCAGGAAGTCTGCCATGTTTCCGTAATTCCATTCATAATTGGAACGCTGAAAGGTGCTGCCCCTGTACAGGGCAAAGAAATTCGGGCTGTTGTCATATGCCTGATATTTGCAGAGAGGCAGAACACCCAGACCCGTGCTGCTGTCCTGAACACCTCCGGCTGTTGACGTCAGAGAACTGATTTCTTCCAGATTATCCTCAACCGCGATCGTGAAGTCCTGTTCCCCGCTGCTGTAGGCAGAGCCGTAATATGTGGTTGTAGCTGTCAGCTTTGCCGTTGTATCAAATAATGTCCCCTCTGTAAGCGACCCGTTATTTTCGGTTTTTCTCTTCAGCGGCAGGCGGAACCAGCGGTCATAACCCGTTTTACCGTCTCCGCAGCTGGATTCCGTAAACGTGAGCCGTGCATAATTTTTTCCGCCGTTATCAAATTCTGTTGCCGAAATAAGGCCGTCTTTATAGTCATCCGTCAGTTCAAATCCATCGGGAATGCCAACCTCCAGGGTATACGTCATGGCTTCTCCCGCCGGAATATTTTCCGACTGGATGAAATAGTGGAGGAAAACCGCATCCTTGTCATGATAGGCATTTCTGTAATAAAACGAGTCATTATAGCTAGTATCCATTCCTGTCAGCCTATCGCCGGTGTACATGCCGCCGAACTGTTCTTCCGTCTTCATTCCCGTTAAAGGATTGACCGTTTCCGTAGTGTTTTTCAGCGTAACGGTATACGAAATCGGCCTGACCGGCGTTCCCTTTGTACTGCCTGCATTATAGGGAATATTATCCTCTTCATTGGACGCATAAAATGTCATGGGAACCGTACTGATCGTCTTTCCGCTCTGATAGTCTGCAAATCCTGGATCCTTGTTCACGTCATAGGAAACGGAAACGCTGAGCATGGAAGAGGCCTGTGACCACGGCACTCCGTCCTTGAAATATCCGATAATGGCTGTTCCGGATCCTTCCGGCAATACATCAACCTTGTAAAGATTTCCGGATGGGGAAATATCGCCCCTGACCTGAAATGCCGCCGGCAGGATCACTTTGAAATATCTTCCCGTTTTATCATTGTTCGGCTGATAGGTGATGATAAAAATGCTGTCCTGCTCTGTCGGGGAAATATCCGATCTGGTTGCTATCGGTGTCACGGAAGGATCCTCGAGTTCGCTCACTGTAAAAACGCCGCCGCTTACGGTACTGTCCGTTACCAGGATTGTTCTTGTCAAGGTGCTGACCGTAATACCGTCTGTGTTGGCTGCCTGATAGGTAATCGTATACTGTCCCGGAGCCGGTGCGGCAGCATCAAATCCTCCTGCGTCTTTTAACGAAACCGTGTATTCCGTCTTCGACAGCGCATCCGTACAGGTTACCGCATTCAGCGGATCAAATCCTGATGCTTCCGCCAGGGTGAGAGATTTCGGGTCTGTGCCGTTCCAGTGCGGGCTGCATACGAAAACCCTGCCGGAAAATTTTTCATTGTCCAGCGTATAGGACCAGTCATGATAACCGGGGGTATCGTCGGTTACCGTAATCTTGTTTCCGGGAACCGTAAGGGTTTTGCCGGTAATGTTGTTTTTGAAAACCCAGCTGTAATTTGAAAGAGAGCTTCCCAGCACCATAGCTTCCGGAGCAGATTCCACCGTATAGATGTTTTCGGTACTCAGGTGAAGGTTGATGGTCATTTCCGCCTTTTCCCCGGTATCTGTCTGTGCCTCTGATGAAAACAGTATTCCGCTGAATACCTCTCCGCCATAAACAAACGTGTAATCTCCTGCTGCCGAAAAATCGACATCGGAAGTCTCGATCTGCGGTGAGGGAATGGAATAGGCAGTAAAATCGCTCCCGCTCGTGGTTAATCCCGAAATCAAAATACCTTTCTTGTCAATGAGATCCTGTTCGCTCGTGTAGGTTCCGATTTTCGCCGTGATATCCAGCGGAGTGGATACAATGCCGGAAGCAAATTCGCCTGTTTCGTCCAGATAATAATAATCCATCTCAGGAAGACTGCTGTTCAGTTTCTGCGGCGTCATGATCTCCGCTTCCATTGGTACAGCCGCTTCTGTTATTTCGGATACGACATCCGTCACGTCTTCATCTTCCGCGACCCATTCGGTTGCGGCATCTTTATCCACATAGACAATATTCCCGCTGCTGTCTTCTTCCGCCGTACGATAATAGATGATATAGGCCGGATCGTTCCATCCCGCCGTACTCGTAAATGTATAGGTGGTCATTCCGGAATCGGAACCCGTTGCGTCGGATTCGGATGCCAGCGTTGCATCGGACTGCGTTGCAAGACCGTCCGTGCCGAAGCAGCCTGCCAGACGTACTTTGTCTATCTTCGTATTGGCATCCGCAGGGGTAATGTTTATGACCACATTGGCCGCTTTGTTTCCGTCCGTATAGGCCGGATCGCCGAAAGAGAAATCGATCTTTGAAAAATCGCCTTCCGATCCCCGGCTCCAGACTTCCTGCTCCGCGGCGGAAATTCCCGCTTTGTCAGTCGAATAATACTCTTCGACCGCATCGTAAAGATCCGTCTTGGCGGAATTTGCCATAATGTCTGATACGGACCATGTGCTGCCTGTACCGGCTCCGCTGCCTGTGTCTGCCCTTGAGGACACGCTGCCAAGACCTGTCGAGCCGATATTTCCGAGTATCATTGCTCCAGAAAGCAGCACTGCTGTCATCCGCTTCATCAGTTCCGTTTTGTTTCCCATATCATTTCCTCCCGCATCCTTTACCATGTTCCGAAAAATCCGTTCTTACCGTTCCGGTTACAAATTTTAAAACTATATCGTGAAACTCCTATTTTCACTAATAGGACGACATTTCCTTTGCCAGAGTTCGCAATATATTCAAAAAAAATTAAATATTTCAGTGTGTCAGTATAAATTCCAAAAAAGTACAAAAAAACGGGGGATTTTTCCCCCGCCGATAACATTTTTGCGTATGCTTTTGATTGTTTTCTGCTGTATCAAGCAATGCGTATTAAACTAATCATATTTAGTATAATGTTCCTATTCCACCGGACAGATCCCTGCCACAGCCGCATCATAGGTTTCCAATGCCTGGAAAAGAGTGCGGTCCGCCGTTTTCAGTGCGGATTCCGCGCGGATATAGGAGGTGATCATCCCCTGGTACTGCGCCTGCGTGATCATCCCGAGTGAAAATTCCGTATCCGCCGCATTTTTCGTGATCACGGCTGCATCATATCCCGCCCGATCCGCTTCCAGCCCTGTCCTGTCCGACAGCACTTCGTTATAGTCGGAAGTCAGGTTGGCAGAGAGGTTTCCTTCCATCTGCTCCTCGGTCAGGTCCCTGGCCTGGTACGATGCTGTTGACTTCTTGTGCTCACCGCTCCGGAAAGAGATTAGGCTGTAGTTGTTGCCGATTGCCTTTGTCATATCCGCAGCCGGATTCATGGCGTCAATGCGGGATAAGTCCGATGCCGGCACCTCCCCGATCACGGGGTCTGCATCTTCCTTCCAGCCGCACATCAGAATAAGATTTTTCTTCAGGCTGCCTTCCGCCGTCGTGACCTGCGCAAGTTTCACCTGTGCGGAAAGAAGATCTGCCTGTGCGGAAAGAACATCCGCCTGTGTCCCCGTTCCGGCAGCGGCACGGCTTGCGGCATTGCTGCTCAGCGTCAAATCCATGGAAACCAGTTCGGACAGGATCTGCCTCTGATCTTCCATGGACTGATACGCGATCATCAGAGACTTTGCGCCGTACACAACCTGCGCTTCAGCCTGACGTAAGGGACGGTTACTCTGTGTCACCGGACGTGCCATTAAATCCTTTGCGTCCGAAAGAGCGCTTACTGTTTTTTTCAGGATCATTTCCTGCATGGCGTAATTGCCGTAGGCGGAATAATCCCCGGCAGATTTTGCCGTTTCTTTTTCGTTCTTCATATCCCGCTGCCTGCTCTGCAGATTTTCGACCATCGTATTCATATCCGAAACCGCGGAATTGAAATTGTGCCAGGCCGCGGATATGGACGGGTTGAACGTATGGATCAGATCCTTCAGTTCGTCGTAATCAAGCGTATTGTCGTTCAGCTGTTCCCAGCGTTCTTCCGAGTAGCCGTTTAATTCCGCAGCCGTCTTCCCGGAATCCGCAGGTTCGGAATCCGTTTGAGATGCTGCAAAAGAAGAAGCGGCAAACAGCAGGGAAAAGGAAAGAACTCCTGCGGAAAACAGGATTTTATGATGCATCCGAAAGTCCGTTGACATTCCAGTCATATGCCTCCATGCTTTCAAACAAAGTGAGTTTTGCTTCTTCCAGTGCCATGTCGGAAAGGTCGCTTGCGATCTGTGCCTGATCATATTCAATCCTGCTCGCGGAACCGATGGAATATTTGTCCGCGGTCTGCTGCAGCGCAATATGCTTCAGCTGCGATGCCGCTTCCAGCGCGCTGTAATTCGTGCGTGCGTTCACCGCGTTCTGACAGGCGGTGACAAGACCTGCCGCTATCTTGGATCTGTTATCCGCGATCGCGGAATTCAGGGTGTCCTTCTGCGACTGTGAATTTGCATTCTGCAGTTTCTTCAGGTTGATCTTAAGCGTATAGTTATTGGCGAGAGCCTTTTCCGTATCCGCTGCCGGATTCATTCTGTCTATGCGCGTAAGATCCGGTTCCGGGATATCCCCGATCTCCGGAGATGCATCCGCGCCCCATCCGAGCATGATCTGCAGTTTCTGTTTCGTTTCCGAAAGATCCGACTGTGCCTTCTGGGAATTCTGTTCTGCCGTCAGGTCATTCTGCTGTGCCGTCAGGACATCGACATCCGTCGCCGTTCCAGCGTTCTTTTTTGCCTGTGCCAGGGAAAGGAGGAGCGCCGTCTGGTCCCTGGCCCTGCCATATTTGCTGATATCGAGAAGTCCCGTGTGATAGGCGATCATGTTGTTCTGCGCCGTACGGACCAGCGTCTTTTCCGCCATCTCGTAAGTCAGGCGCTTCGTTTCCGAATCCTCTTCGTTCTTATCCGCGGTAGCCTGCAGATTTTTCGCCTGCGCCTCGCTGGAAAGAGCCGCCGTCATCCTTGTGGCATAATCCGCATCGGAGACATCCGGATAATCGATGTCGTTCAGAAGTTCCTCCGCCAGATCCCGGTACGACTGTGACACGTCTTCCTTTTTATCGCCGTAGTCCTCCCGGAACTGTCTGTAATCAAACTGATTCTGCTGCACGGTCGGGTTGTATTCCTGTACCAGCCCTTCCAGTTCGGAATAATCCATCCGGTTATCCTGAAGAAGTGCCCATTCCTCAGCCGTTCTTGCAAATTCCGGCGAAGAAGCGTATGCCGCCTCTGCCCCGGTAACAGCGGTAAGCGAAACCGTAAGCAGCAGCGAAAGAAATATCTTATCCGATTTTTTCATATTGCCTCCTGTATTCATAAGACAGTTGAAGTGCATGCGGAGAAGTTGAATTAAAATTGTGTCTGTGCGAAGCAGGCAGATATGTCCTGCACGGACAATCACCGAGGCCGGTACTTTCCGGACAGAATGAAATGCCATTCTGTCCGGATTAGTACCGCTGCCCGAGGTGCTTAGCGGGAGCGTGTCCGGCGCAGGACATATCCCTGACTGCGCCGCACATCTCGCATCAGTTTTCAGTCTACATCTGCCGGCATGCCTTCATCGCCGGTCAGCTTCTTTCCGCCCTTATCCATGCCGCGGTAGAACACCGGAAGCACAAGAAGCGCCAGAATGGTCGATGCCGTAAGGCCGCCCACATTCACCAGTGCCAGACCCTGCAGCAGCTGCCCGGACTCTCCGATTGCCATGCAGAGCGGGATCATGGCGATGATCGTGGTCAGCGTAGTCATCAGAATGGGACGGAGACGAATGGCACCCGCTTCCGCAAGCGCCGTGTCCAGATCCATGTTCACGCGCAGCTGATTCACCGTATCCACATACAGGATCCCGTTGTTCACGACCGTTCCCACCATCATCAGGAATCCGATCATGGAAACCATGTTGATCTTGCAGCCCGCAAAATAAAGGAACGTAAATGCACCGATCAGGGAAAACGGAACCGTAGACATGACCATGATGGAATACTTCGGCGATTCAAACTGCATGGCCATGACAATGAAGATCAGGAAGATTGCCGTTCCGAGTGCGCCTCCCAGCGCGCCCAGTTCGTCGTTCATCATGGTATCCAGCGAATTCTCCGCCGCCTCCACTCCGTTCGGAAGACCGTAATCCTTCACAAACTTTTTCATGTCCGATGCCGCCGTCTTCTTGTACTGCTCCACCGGCTCCGCGGTAATGGCCACCTGATATTTCTTGTCGGACTTCACGATCGTGGAGGGAGTATCCACATATTCCGCATCCGCAATGTCAGAAAGCGGGATTGATTTTCCCGATGCCGTCGTGATGAGATGCGCCCTGATCTTTTCCAGCGTATCGAAGCTCCCGTCCGGATATTCCACGCGGACGGTATAATCTTTGTTGTCCACCGTAAACGTATAGGCTTCTTTCCCGCTCATGGCAAGATAAAGGGAACTGCCCACGCCGGCAGGCGTAAGTCCTTCTGCCTGTGCCTTGACAGGATCCACCTTGATCCGGATATACGGCGCGGAATTTTCCATGGAGGAATGGACCTTGGTCACATACGGCTGCTGATGCAGTTTTTCCACGATGTCGTCCGCCGTTTTCTTCACGGTATTTAAATCCGTGCCCTCCAGGTCCACTTCCACCTTGTCCGTGTTCAGCATGCTCATGCCTGTCGTGCTGGAAGTTTCCACCGTGATCGTACAGTCAGGAATGGCCGCAAACTCCTGCCGCCACCGGGCAACCTTGTCCGCCGTTTTTACCGTACGTCCTTCGTCCTTACTCTTCAGATAAGCCGTTATCGCGCCGCCGGTATTTCCCGCGCTCATGAAACTGACCCCGCTGTTTCCGTAAGTCAGAAGATAATCCTTCACATCTGTATCATCCGTGATGATCTTTTCAACTTTTTTCAGGACCTCGTCTGCCTTTTCCGCCTTGATGCCGGGCTTCATGGCCGCCGTCACGCTGACAATGCCGCCGTCTATTTTGGGCATCAGTTCAAACCCGAGCTTCGTTGCAAGGAAGCAGGAACCGACAAGCATCAGGATTACGCCGAACGTGACCAGTTTCCCGTGCCGCAGGATCTTCGCAACCGTTCTTTTATATGCTTCCTGAAACGCATGCATGAAACGGCTGATCGGCGATTCCTTTTCCACCGGATGCAGAAAATAATACATCAGAGGCACGATCGTGCAGGCGGAAAGAAGCGATGCCAGCATGCAGAAAACGATCATGAATCCGAACTGTTTGAACAGCTGTCCGGACAGTCCCTGAAGCAGCGCAAGGGGCAGGAACACAACGCAGGTCGTAACTGTGGAGCCCGCAATTGCGGAGAGGACTATACGTGCGCCTTCCAGCGCCGCATCGTAAAAGCTTCTTCCTTCCTTGGCGCGGAAGCAGCTGTCAATGACCACGATGGAATTGTCCACGACCATTCCCACGCCCAGGACCAGAGATCCCACGGAAATCAGATTTGTGGAAAAGCCCATGGCGCTCATGCATACCAGAGCCACCAGGACCGAGATCGGGATGGATGTTCCCACGATCAGGGACGCCTTCACATTTCCGAAAAACAGAAACAGGATAGCCATGGCAAGAAGGATGGCAATGATCAGTGTCTGGTATACGCCGTTTAAGGCACTGTTGATCTGGTCACTGGCATCATAACTGATATGGTCTTTTAAGGACGGATTGTCCTGCTCCAGCCTGTTCAGTTCCGCCTTCACTTCTCCGGATACCTTGACGGCGCTTGCGCTCTGCTGCTTGGAAACGGAAACCGTCACCACGTCCTGACCGTCATAACGGGAAATGCTGCTTAAATCCTCCAGTTTGTCGTAGACATCTGCGACATCGGAAAGACGGATCACCTCTCCGGTAGACAGGGGAACCGCCATTGACTTGATGGATTCGATATCCTTGTATTCCGCACCGGAACTCACGCTGATCTTCTGATCTCCCAGATACGTGGACCCTGCCGGCATGGTGTAATCCGCCGCCCCGACGATCTGCGCAAGAGTACCCATATTCAGATGATACTGGTTCATCTTCGCTTCGTTGATCTCCACGCGGATATAATGATCCCGTCCGCCGGCAACCGAAACCTGTCCGACCGCGGGAAGCTTTTCCAGTGCCGGCACGATCTGTTCGCTCACATAGCTTTTCAGATTCGTGTCCGTTCCGCCGCTGATCGTGATCTGCATGGATGCCTGCGCATTCATGTCCATTTCCAGAAGCGACGGGTCCTTGGCGTCATCCGGGAGAGTGGATTTCACGCTGTCCAGATTTTTTCTGAGCTCCAGATAAGCCGTGTCCATATTGGTTCCGTACTGATAGCGGAGAAGCACCAGCGACATGTTCTCCATGGAATAGGAGGACACTTTGGAAAGTCCGCTCAGCGTGGAAACCTTGGCTTCAATTTTCTTTGTGACAAGCTCGTTCACGTCCGCCGGGTTTGCGACATAGACGGTGGAAATGATCATCATGGGATATTCCATGTCCGGCGTCATTTCCATGGGTGCGGAAATAAATCCCTTGATCCCGAAGAACAGGATGGTCACCAGCGCAAGAAGAAGCGTGACCGGACGCTTTAAGGCAAATTTTGTCAGTTTATACATGCCGCGCCTCCGTCACTGTTCCTTCAGAAGAACCGGAGCGCCGTCATAGATTTCCTTGCTCCATGTTGTTATGACCTGGGAACCGGCATCGATCCCGGATTTGACTTCCATGGAAGTGTCATCGGAAAGTCCGGATTCGAATTCCGTTTTTTTTGCGGTCATGTTTTCGGTGTCATAAAGATAAACGAACGGCTTCCCGTTTGCATACGAAACAGCCGAGATCGGAACGGTCAGGGCCCCTTTCGCTTCCCGGGAAACAAACTTCACTTTGGTTTTGGAACCGCTTAAGAGATCCTTCGGATTTGAAAGGGATGCCTTGCATTCATACAGCCCGGAAGACGCGGATATCTTATCGGACACTTCCGTAACAGTCCCCTCAATCACATCTGAATTCTTTTCCACATCAACTTTGCTGCCGGTTTTCACGTTCGGCAGCACTTCCTCCGGAACCCCGAAGGTAATGTTCATGCCGCCTTCCCCGCGGATGATGCAGACCGGAGCCGACGGAGCCGCCATGTCATGCACGTCAACGTTCTTCGTCTCCACCGTTCCGGAAATCGGGGCCGCAACATTCGTGTAGCCGCTCTGCAGATCCAGCTGCGTCTTTGCGTTTTCGTAGGCAAGTTTTGTGCTCTTGGCTGCGCTCTCGGCGCTTTCCTTCTGCTGCTCCGAAACAGCGCCGGTGGCAAAAAGCTCCTGCGTCCTGGACAGGGAAGCGGCTGCATCGTCCATGGCAATCTTTGCGGCATCCACCTGAATCTGCAGGGATTTCAGGGCATCGGAATGGATCTTTAAAAGAACGTCCCCGGCATTCACATGATCCCCCAGCGCAAAATTGACTTCCGTGATCTCGCCGGCTATCTTCGGAAGGACATTCACCTCTTCCGCGGGTTCCACCGTTCCGATGGCATCCGCATAGATAATAATGTCTTTTGTTTCCGGAGCGGAGCAGGACACCGCCGGACGCGTTTCCTGTTCCTCCTTCTTTCCCTGCGGCCTCATTTTCAGATAAAAAATACCTGCCACTGCTGCCAGTATCAGAATCCATACCAGTACCTTGATCCCCTTTTTCATTGTCTTTTTGTTCCTTTCCCCGTTCTGTTTCTGTTTTTATCGGAAAGGCCGGAAACGCCTTCCCGGATGATCTCCATCTGCATGTCATAAGCCCGCCGGATCTTTTTCGCATCCTTGAATCCGATACAGGTATGCATGGCATCGCGCACCGTAGGCGTCAGGACCATTTCCGCAAATACGCCAAAGTCCTCTTCCGGAATGCCGATATGGCTGCAGTCCGTATGTTCGTAAAGGGCATGGCAGAATGCCAGAAATCTCTCATGACTGTAAACGGACTTTTTCCTGTCTTCCGCCCCGAGAACTTTGGAAAGCATGCCGACATCCGGAAACACATTTTCAATGATTTTAAATTCCGGGGATTTCCCCCATGCAATGATATCCCGGTACAGCCGATCCGCCATTTTGAAAAAATCGCCTTTTTCTCTGTCCAGATAGCCGACCAGTGCTTCCCGAAAGCGGGTTTCATAATCCGACATAAGATACCTTACGATATCCATCTTGTCTTTAAAATAGGTATAAAAGCTACCCCTTGAAATATCCGCTTCCTTGATGATCCGGTTGATGGAAGCTTCCTCAAACGGCACACGCGAAAGTTCCTTAATGGCCGCCCGGCGGATCCTCTCCTGCTTTTCCTTATCCAGTTTTAAAAATCGCTCGCTCGGCATACAAACCTCCGATAATGACAAGTTGTCACTTTTCAGATTCCAACCATAGCATAAAAGTGACACCCTGTCAACTTTTCGGACAGACAAAAAACGGACAGGTCTTCCGGCCTGTCCGTCAAATGCATTTACGTCTTCGGTTTTATTCCTTATCCGTTACCTGTTTCTTCTCTTTTTCTTTCTCTTCCGTTGCGATATCCTCATCGATCTCGTCCACCATATCGATCAGTGCCGGATCCTCGTCGGATAAAGCAACTTTATCGCCGGAATTGACGTCCGTATCCAGCTTTACGCTCCGGTAGCGCTTCATGCCGGTGCCTGCCGGGATCAGCTTTCCTATGATCACGTTTTCTTTCAAGCCGACCAGATGATCGGTCTTGCCGTAAATAGCGGCTTCCGTAAGGACCTTGGTGGTCTCCTGGAAACTTGCGGCGGAAAGGAAGGAATCCGTTGCCAGACTTGCCTTGGTGATACCGAGGATGATCTGCTTTCCTTCCGCAGGCTTTCTGCCCTCTTCCTGCAGTTTTTCGTTGATGTCGTTGTATTCCAGTACATCCATGTGCGTTCCCGGAAGTATTCCGGAATCACCGGGCTCGTCCACCTGGATCTTTTTCAGCATCTGCCGGACAATCACTTCCACGTGCTTGTCGTTGATCTCAACACCCTGCAGACGGTAAACTCTCTGTACTTCCTTGATCATGTAATCCTGTACGGCGCGGACACCCTTGATCTTTAAGATATCGTGCGGATTCAAGGAACCGCTTGTCAGCTCGTCTCCGGCTTCCAGCTCCTGTCCGTCCTCCACAACAATCTTGCTGCTGTACGGAATGGTATAGGTCTTGGCATTGCCGGTCTTGTTGTCCGATACGATGATCTCTCTCTTTTTCTTGGTATCGTTTACCTGTACGATGCCCGGGATCTCGGTGATGACCGCAAGTCCCTTGGGTTTGCGTGCCTCGAAAAGTTCCTCGACACGGGGAAGACCCTGTGTGATATCGGATCCGGCAACGCCGCCCGCATGGAAGGTTCTTAAGGTAAGCTGCGTACCGGGTTCTCCGATACTCTGTGCCGCTATGATACCGACCGCCTCACCGACCTGGACCGCCTGCCCGGTTGCCATGTTTGCGCCGTAACATTTTGAGCAGACACCGCTCTTGCAGCGGCATGTCAGGATAGTACGGATCTTGACGGAATCCCTTCCGGTCTTTTCAAGGACCTTCATGATGCCTTCCGCCCTCTTCGGCGTGATCATGTGATTTTCCTTGACGATCACTTCGCCCGTATCGGGATCCGTAAAAGTTTCTGCGCTGTAACGTCCCGTGATCCGTTCGATCAGGGGTTCAATGGTTTCCTTGCCGTCCATGAAGGCTTTGACTTCCATGTACGGTATCTTCTTGCCTTCGCTGCAGTCCTTTTCGCGGATGATCAGATCCTGAGAAACATCGACCAGACGTCTGGTCAGGTATCCGGAATCCGCGGTACGCAGAGCGGCATCGGAAAGTCCTTTTCTTGCTCCGTGTGCGGAGATGAAATATTCCAGAACATCCAGTCCTTCACGGAAGTTACTCTTGATGGGAAGTTCGATCGTATGTCCGGTCGTATCCGCCATCAGGCCTCTCATGCCGGCCAGCTGCTTGATCTGTTTGTCGGAACCACGGGCTCCGGAATCCGCCATCATATGAATGTTGTTATACGGATCCATTCCCTTCATCAGTTCTTCGGTCAGTTCTTCATCCGTCTTCTTCCAGGTCTCGATGACTTCCTTGTAGCGTTCTTCCTCTGTGGTAAGACCTGCCTGGTAGTTCTCGGAAATCTCCTCGACGGTCTTCTGCGCCTTGGCGATCAGCTCCTTCTTGTTGGAGGGAACCGTGATATCCGAAATGGAGAAAGTAATGCCTGCCAGTGTCGAATATTTGTATCCGATAGCTTTGATATCATCCAGCACTTCCGCTGTTCTGGAAAGTCCGTGGATGTTGATGACTCTCTGGAGGATCTTCTTGCACATTCCCTTGACCATCAGGAAATCGATCTCGGGTTTGAGTTCGTTGCCCGGAACGGTGCGGTCAACATATCCGAGGTCCTGCGGGATCACTTCGTTAAAGATAATCCGGCCGACGGAGGTGTCGAAGATCTGTGAAAGTTCCGTCCCGTCTTCCATCTTCTTCTGGAAACGGACCTTGATCTTGCTCTGAAGCGTAACCACATGGTTTTCAAATGCCATGATGGCTTCGTTGGGGCTCCTGAAGAATTTTCCTTCGCCCTTGCTGCTGGGTTTCAGCAGCGTGATGTAATACATGCCGAGCAGCATATCCTGGGACGGAACCGCAACGGGTCCGCCGTCACTCGGCTTTAAGAGGTTGTTGGAGGAAAGCATAAGGAATCTGCATTCCGCCTGTGCCTCCACGGAAAGCGGAAGATGGACTGCCATCTGGTCTCCGTCGAAGTCCGCGTTGAATGCGGCGCATGCCAGAGGATGCAGACGGATTGCCTTGCCTTCCACAAGGATAGGTTCAAATGCCTGGATGCCCAGTCTGTGCAGTGTTGGTGCACGGTTCAGCATAACGGGATGCTCATGAATGACTCCTTCCAGTACATCCCATACCGGGGTCTCCATGCGCTCCACCATCTTTTTTGCGCTCTTGATATTGTGTGCCGTTCCGTTTGCGACAAGTTCCTTCATGACAAACGGCTTAAAGAGTTCCAGCGCCATTTCCTTGGGAAGACCGCACTGATAGATCTTGAGTTCAGGTCCTACCACGATAACGGAACGTCCGGAATAGTCCACACGTTTGCCCAAGAGGTTTTGACGGAAACGTCCCTGTTTTCCCTTTAACATATCGGAAAGGGATTTCAGTGCGCGGTTTCCGGGTCCCGTGACAGGACGGCCTCTTCTGCCATTGTCGATCAGAGCGTCCACCGCTTCCTGCAGCATTCTCTTCTCGTTCCGGACAATGATCTCCGGTGCGCCGAGTTCCAGAAGACGTGCGAGACGGTTGTTTCTGTTGATGATCCTTCTGTACAGATCGTTTAAGTCACTGGTTGCAAAACGGCCGCCGTCCAGCTGTACCATGGGACGGATATCCGGCGGAATGACCGGGATGACCGTCATGATCATCCATTCGGGCTTGTTGCCGGAAGCACGGAACGCTTCAACGACTTCCAGGCGTTTGATGATCTTTGCTCTCTTCTGCCCGGTTGCGTTTTCAAGTTCCTTCTTCATTTCCATGGAGTCTTTGTCCAGATCGATCGCCTTTAAAAGCTCCAGGATGGACTCCGCGCCCATGCCAGCCCGGAAGGAATCCCATCCGTACTGATCCTGTGCTTCCTTGTATTCCTTTTCGGTAAGGACCTGTTTGTAGGTAAGCTTTGTTTCGCCCGGATCCAGCACAATATAGGATGCAAAGTATAGAACTTTCTCCAGCGTACGCGGAGACAGATCCAGGATAAGACCCATGCGGCTCGGGATCCCCTTGAAATACCAGATATGGGAAACCGGGGCGGAAAGGGCAATATGTCCCATTCTCTCACGCCGTACGGATGATTTTGTGACTTCCACGCCGCAGCGGTCGCAGATCACGCCTTTGTAGCGGATCTTCTTGTATTTTCCGCAGTGGCATTCCCAGTCCTTTGTCGGCCCGAAAATACGCTCGCAGAAAAGTCCGTCCTTTTCGGGTTTCAGGGTTCTGTAATTGATGGTTTCCGGCTTTTTTACTTCGCCGTGAGACCACTCGAGAATTTTTTCGGGAGAAGCAAGACCGATCCGGATGGCATCAAACGTGACCGGTTCATAAGCTGTTTTATTATCAGGCATTTGGAAAATTCCTCCTTGACGAAATATTTTCGGTTACCGGTTACTGGTCTGACTCTTCTCCGTTCGTTTCCGGGAAAGCATCCGGTTCGTCTTCCGCATCAACGGTTTCCTGTGTGTAATCATCTTCTTCGGTGGGAATCAGCTGTCCGTCCTTGAACTCCTGTTTCTGGAAACCGGCCGCGCCGAAATCTTCGTCATTGTGATAACGTCTGTCACCTTCGATAATGGAGCGCATGGTCGGTGCATCGTCATCGATATTCTCCTTCAGTTCCACTTCCTCGCCGTTATCCTTCAGCACCCTGACATCAAGGCCCAGGGACTGCAGTTCCTTCAAAAGCACCTTGAAGGATTCCGGAATGCCGGCCTGCGGAATGTTTTCACCCTTGATGATGGCTTCGTATGTCTTGACACGTCCGACCACATCGTCCGATTTCACGGTCAGGATTTCCTGAAGGGTATAAGCCGCACCGTATGCTTCCAGTGCCCAGACTTCCATTTCTCCGAAACGCTGTCCGCCGAACTGAGCTTTGCCGCCCAGAGGCTGCTGCGTAACCAGGGAATAGGGGCCTGTGGAACGCGCATGGATCTTGTCGTCGACCAGATGATGGAGCTTCAGGTAATGCATGAAGCCGATCGTCGTGGAGCCGTCAAAGTTGTCTCCGGTCCGTCCGTCCCTCAGCTGTACCTTGCCGTCGGAGGTGATCGGAACGCCCTTCCACTCGTCTCTGTGGTCCAGATGGGCACCAAGGTAATCCATAATCTCCTGGCTTACCACATTCTTGTATTTCTTCTGGAAATCTTCCCATTCGGTGTTGGCGTAGTCGTTCGCCATTTCCAGAAGGTTTGTCACATCCGCTTCCGTGGCGCCGTCGAATACCGGTGTGGAAATATTGATGCCGAGCACCTTTGCCGCAAGGGAAAGATGTACTTCAAGGATCTGTCCGATATTCATACGGGACGGAACACCCAGGGGACTTAAGACGATGTCCAGCGGACGTCCGTTCGGAAGAAACGGCATATCCTCGACCGGAAGCACGCGGGAAACAACACCCTTGTTGCCGTGACGTCCTGCCATCTTGTCTCCGACGGAGATCTTTCTCTTCTGTGCAACGTATATCCTTACATTCTGGTTGACGCCGGGCTGAAGCTCGTCCCCGTTTTCTCTCGTGAAGACTCTCGCGTCCACCACAATTCCGTAGGCACCGTGCGGAAGCTTCAGGGAGGTATCCCTTACCTCTCTTGCCTTCTCGCCGAAGATTGCCCTTAAAAGCCTTTCCTCTGCGGTCAGTTCCGTTTCACCCTTCGGGGTAACCTTGCCGACCAGAATATCTCCCGCACGCACTTCCGCGCCGATGCGGATAATTCCTCTGTCGTCCAGGTCCTTTAAGGCATCGTCGCCGACACCCGGAACATCCCTTGTGATCTCTTCCGGTCCCAGCTTGGTGTCTCTGGATGCGCACTCGTACTCTTCAATATGGATGGATGTGAACACATCATCTCTGACAAGCCGTTCGGAAATCAGGACGGCATCCTCGTAATTGTAGCCTTCCCAGAGCATGAATCCGATTAACGGGTTCTTTCCCAGGGCAAGTTCGCCGCCGTTCGTGCTGGGTCCGTCCGCGATCACATCTCCCTTTTCCACATGGTCGCCCGTTGTCACGATCGGCTTCTGGTTATAGGAGTTGCTCTGATTGCTTCTCTGGAATTTGGTCAGGTGGTAGTCGTCCTTTTCGCCCGTATCATCACGCTTGATGATGATCTCGTTGCTGACGGAAAGTTCCACGGTTCCGGCGTTCCTTGCGATCGCGCATACACCGGAGTCCCTTGCCGCCTTCTCTTCTATGCCAGTTCCGATGACCGGCGTTTCCGTGATCATGAGCGGTACGGCCTGACGCTGCATGTTGGAACCCATCAGCGCACGGTTCGCATCATCGTTCTGCAGGAACGGGATCATGCTGGTTGCGACGGAAAAGACCATCTTCGGGGAAACATCCATCATATCGATCTTCTCTTTCGGGAATTCGGATGTCTGGTCCCGGAAACGTCCGGATACGTTATTGTTCAGGAAATGTCCCTTGTCGTCCAGCGGCTCGTTGGCCTGTGCCACAACGAAGTTATCCTCTTCGTCGGCGGTCAGATAAACGACCTGATCCGTAACGACAGGATTCTTGGCATCTTTTCTGTTATCGACGACACGGTACGGCGCCTCGACAAATCCGTACTGGTTGACTCTCGCATAGCTGGCAAGAGAGTTGATCAGTCCGATGTTGGGACCTTCGGGTGTCTCGATGGGGCACATACGTCCGTAATGCGTGTAATGGACATCGCGGACTTCGAATCCGGCACGGTCTCTGGAAAGTCCTCCGGGACCGAGTGCGGAAAGTCTTCTCTTATGCGTAAGCTCCGACAGCGGGTTGTTCTGATCCATAAACTGGGACAGCTGGGAACTTCCGAAGAATTCCTTGACCGCCGCCGTTACCGGTTTGATGTTGATCAGGGACTGCGGGGTGATCTCGTCAATGTCCTGCGTGGTCATACGTTCGCGGACCACACGTTCCATACGGGAAAGACCTATGCGGTACTGGTTCTCCAGTAGTTCTCCGACAGCGCGGATCCTTCTGTTTCCCAGATGGTCGATGTCGTCGTGGAACCCGATCCCTTCATCCAGATTCATGTTGTAGTTGATGGAAGCGAAGATATCCTCTCTCGTGATATGCTTCGGGATAAGGTCGCTGACATGCTTGCTGATCTCTTCCTTCAATGCCTTGTCGCTCTTGGCATTGTCCATCAGTTCCTTCAGGACCGGATAGAACACCGGCTCCGTAATTCCCAGCGTCTTCGGATCCTTCACATCCACGAAATGGCGGATGTCCACCATCATATTGGAAAGGACCTTGACCTTGCGGTCAATTCCCTCCACCCATACATAAGGAACCGCGGAATCCTGGATTTCGGATGCCTTTGCCTGATTTAATACTTCTCCCGCCTTCGCCAGGATCTCGCCGGTCGTTGCATCCACGACGTCTTCTGCGAGCGTATGGCCTGAAACACGGTTCTTCAGGTTCAGTTTCTTGTTGAATTTATAGCGGCCGACCTTTGCAAGGTCGTATCTTCTCGGATCAAAGAACATGGAGGAAAGCAGTCCCTCCGCGCTCTCCACGGACAGCGGCTCGCCGGGCCTGATCTTCCGGTAAAGTTCCAGAAGTCCGTCGGAGTAGTTTTTGGAAGCATCCTTTTCAAAGCTGGCAAGAAGCCTCGGCTCCTCCCCGAACATTTCCGTGATCTCCGCGTTGGTACCGAGACCGAGCGCACGAAGAAGAACAGTCACGGGAACTTTTCTCGTTCTGTCCACGCGGACGTTGAAGGTATCGTTGGAGTCCGTCTCATATTCAAGCCACGCGCCGCGGTTCGGGATAACCTGGCAGGCGATGCAGTCTTTTCCCAGCTTGTCTTTCTCCACCGTGAAATAGATCCCGGGAGAACGCACGAGCTGGCTTACGATAACACGTTCCGCTCCGTTGATCACGAAGGAACCGGTATCTGTCATCAGAGGAAGGTCTCCCATGAAGATCTCGTGTTCGTTATGTTCGTCCTTGTCCTTGTTAAACAGGCGGACTTTCACTTTCAGAGGCGCGGCATATGTGGCATCCCTCTGCTTGCACTCTTCGATGGAATATTTCACATCATCGCGGCACAATTGAAAATCAACAAAGTCCAGGCTTAAATGACCGGCAAAATCCTCGATCGGAAATATATCACGGAAGACTTCCTTAAGCCCGTCATCCAGAAACCACTGATAGGAATCCTTCTGAATTTCGATCAGGTTCGGGATTTCCAGAACTTCTTTCTGTCTGGAAAAACTCATTCTGACACCCTTGCCGGCTTTCGTGGGACGCATCTTGATTTTATCCATTGACGTTTCACCCCTGTTTGAGTATTATGATATGGAATTCATTTGTCGGACAGGCTCTGAGGGAAAGCATAAAAAGGCATAAAATCCCCTAAAACGCCTATTACGCCAAAATAGTGCAAACTCCATCTTAACATGGCGTTTTCAAGGTGTCAAGGAAAAATTCCTTGCCTTTTTTTAAATCATCTGATATACTTTCTCCGATTGTCGTCACATGGGGAGGATTGTTTTATGCATACATTTTGGACGGTTCTGCTGATTATTCTGATCGTTGTGGTTGCCATCCTGGTCGTTCTTTTCTTTGTCGGCCGGAAACTGCAGTCGAAACAGATTGAGCAGAAAGATGCCATAGAAGCCGCAAAACAGACTGTTACCATGCTGGTAATCGATAAGAAAAGGCTCAAGATAGCCGACTCCGGGCTTCCGAAGCTGGTCTATGAACAGACCCCCCGCTATTTAAGGTGGGCCAAGCTCCCCATTGTCAAGGCAAAGGTAGGCCCCAGGGTCATGACTCTTGTCGCGGATGAGAGTGTTTTCCCCCTCATTCCGGTCAAGCAGGAGATCCGGGCAACCGTCAGCGGCATTTATATCACGGACATCAAGGCTGTCCGCGGCGGCACTCTTCCCAAGGTAGAAAAGAAAAAAGGACTGTTTGCCAGGTTTCGCAAGGATAAGACAAAAGATAAAGCCAAAGAAACGGTACCGGCAGGCAAAAAATCAAAAGCTTCAAAATAATCCCAGGATCATGGCAATGCAAAAGCGACCGGCTGACCGGTCGCTTTTTTACTGTGCCTTTGCCTTTACTGTGTCAGGTGAAGATCCGATTTCCCGCGGGAACAGATGTCTATGTCTATATTGCAGTCTGTCAGGTGCTCCTCTCCCACGTCCATGGAATAATCCACGCTTACATGAAGCTTGTCCCTGCTTTCCGCGATCGAAATATCGTTGGTGCGGATCCCGATCATGAAATCCCCGAACGGCGTGCTGTAGCAGGTAAGCGTACGCCTGTCGCTGTTTAAAAAGGACATCCGCGCGTTCGCCAGGCCTTCTTTTGTTATGACCATGCAGCCTCCGCCTATCCGGATGGTGTTCTTTATCTTCCCGTCCATTCCTTCCGCCGGCTCCTCGTACATGACCGTATGGACTTTTCCGTTCCGTGCGTATATCCCCGGTATGATCAGTGCTATGTCTTCGCTTTGTATACCCATCATGCGCTTCCCGCTGATGGTAACCAGAACATCCTTTGTCATCAGTATTCCTCTATGTCAATTTTTCTGGTGTTCTTCACTTCGTTCGGAAGAATGGAACTTGCGAAATCCGTGAATTTTTCCGCCAGGTCGCTGACAAAAAATTCATATTTATCTTCCGGACAGAGTATCTTTTTCCCGTCGTTTAAAAGATTTTCCCTGCCGAGAAGATTTTTCAGCTCCAGTGCCGTCTCATACGCCGGATTTACCAGTGTGACAGCATCTCCCATGATCTTTCCGATCGTCGACCGTAAAAGCGGATAATGTGTACAGCCGAGGACCAGGGTGTCCACACCGTTTTCCTTAAGCTCCTTAAGATACCTCCCGGCGATTTCATCCGTTACCGGATCGCGGGTCATGCCTTCCTCCGCCAGAGCCACAAGAAGCGGGCAGGCTTTCTGGTAAACGCTTATTCCGGGGTCCATTTTATGAATGACCTGCGCATAGATATTACTGGAAATGGTACCGGCCGTTCCTATGACGCCTATCTTCCTGTTTTTCGTGACTGCAGTCGCCGTCTTTGCCCCGGCATAGATCACGCCGATCACCGGGATATCGCTTTCCGAAGCTACCGTTTCCAGTGCATAGGAGCTTGCGGTATTACAGGCGATCACGATTGCCTTGACCCCTTTGCTTCTTAAAAAGCGGATATTCTGGCGGGAATAGCGGATGACCGTTTCACCGGATTTGCTTCCGTAGGGAACACGCGCCGTATCGCCGAAATACACAATGCTTTCAGCCGGGATCTGCCGCATGATCTCTCTGGCAACCGTCAGTCCACCCACGCCGGAATCAAATATGCCGACCGGCGCATCCTTCCCGACCGGAGGACGGATACCGCTTCTGTGCAGGGTATAGAGTTTGACCGGATCCTGTTCCGGGATTTTATTTTCCGTTTCGTCTTTACGCATCAAAACTCTCTTTCAAAAGCAAGATCGATCAGTTTCGCCACAAGTTCTCTTTTGGATATTCCCCTGGCTTCCCAGAGCATGGGATACATACTGATCGCCGTAAATCCGGGCATGGTGTTGATTTCGTTAAAGACAACCTCTCCGGAAGAAGTCACAAAAAAATCCACTCTTGCAAGTCCGTATCCGTCTATGGCACGAAAAATCTTTTTTGCAATCTCCGGGATTATTTCCGAGGCATTTCCCGGCAGTTCCGGATCCGCAACCGTTTTGGATTCCGCATTGTAGTACTTTGCGTCATAATCATAGAATTCCGCTGCCGCAAGGATTTCCCCGACGCCGGACGCCTTAACGGGTTCCTTTCCTCCGCCGAGCACCGCGCACTCAACTTCATGCCCGACTATGGCTTCTTCCACAAGAATTTTTCTGTCAAAGCGGGACGCTTCCTTAAGGCCCCTGATCAGGCTCTGTGCATCCGCGGCCTTGCTGATCCCGCAGCTTGATCCTGCATTGCAGGGCTTTACAAACACCGGATAGGGAAAATGTTTTTCCACGCGGGATATGACTTTCCCCGCATCTTCTTCCAGTTCCTCTCTTGTCACGGCTTCATAGGCTGCCTGTTTTACGCCGAGGCCGGCAGCAATGATCTTCGTATACAGTTTGTCCATTCCCACTGCGGAGGCAAGAACGCCGTCCCCGACAAAGGGGACCTGCGCCAGCTTTAAAAGCCCCTGTATGGTTCCGTCTTCTCCGTAGAGCCCGTGCAGGACCGGGAAAACGGCATCAATGCGCACCTTCGTATAAACGTCTTCTTCCTGCAGAATAATGCACTTTTCCGTCGCGTCCGGAGAGATCACGGCTTCAACGGCGGAATTTCTCCATTCGCCGCTTTCAATCTGCAGAACATTTTCCGCCTTGACCCAGTGCCCGTCTTTCCGGATCCCGATCAGAATGAGATTGTATCTGTCCCGGTCAATCTGCTTTATGACATTAACGGCGGACATACAGGAAATTTCATGCTCCGAAGACTGGCCGCCGAAAATTACCGCTATGATTTTCTTATTCATTCACTTATGCTTCCTTTATGTTTCTGGAGACCGTGATCTCCTGATTGTCTATATGTTCCCGCATGGCTGCCTTTGCCCGCGGAATATCCCTTGCCTTGATCGCTTCCAGAATTTTCTCATGCTCCGAAAGAAGCTGTTTTCTTTTTCCGGTATCCTTGATATATTCCAGGCGGTACCGGTACATCTGCTCCCGGATATTGTTTAAAATCTGCACAAGCTTGTCATTGCCGGTCCCTTTGTAGATCACGTCATGATAGGCTTCATCCGTCTGCGCGATCTTTATCATGTCATTGCTCTGCAGTGCTTCCGCAAATGTCTGCTGCGCTTTCTCCAGATCGCCGATCTGCTGCGCGGTCATTCTCTGGCAGGCCAGGTCTATGGCAAGCTCTTCCAGCGACCGGCGCACTTCCAGAACATCTCTTAAACTTTTTTCCGTGATCCCCGCCACTTCCGCACCTTTTCTCGGGATCACGATGACAAGTCCTTCCAGTTCCAGTTCCCGGATGGCTTCCCGGATAGGCGTACGGCTTACGCCCAGGCTTTTTGCCAGCTGGATTTCCATGAGCCGTTTTCCCGGCTCCAGTTCCCCTTTTAAAATAGCCTGTCTCAGAGTTCTGAAGACAACATCCCTGAGCGGCATATATTCGTTTACGTTCAGCTGATCTGTCATGACTCCATGACCTCCTCCGTTTTAATCGGATGCGCAATAAAATACTTTAACGGCACTCCGTATCTGCTTTTTCTTTTCATCTCTCCGATGCAGCGCCTTGCGGCATCATCGCTCCCAAACAGGCTGAAAACAGAAGGCCCGCTTCCGCTCATCAGAGCACCCATTGCTCCCGCTTCTTTCATATCCTTTTTCAGGCGTTTTAAGAACGGGTGCTTTTCCGCAGTCACGATTTCCAGTATGTTTCCCATGCTTTCCGAAACACCGGCCATATCTCCCTCTCTGATGCAGGCTAAGGTCTTTGCCATGTCCGGATGATCCGCCGGAAGAATTTTCTTTCCGTCCAGATCCGCATAGACCCCGGCAGTCGAAACACCGATGTCCGGTTTGATCACCACAACCGTGCAGTCCGGAATGGCCGGAAGCGCAGTCAGTTTTTCTCCTATTCCTTCCGCAAGAACGGTGCCGCCGGCAAGGCAGTACGGAACATCCGCGCCCAGTTCTTCGGCGGTTTTCAGAAGCACCGCCTCCGGAAGGTTCAGACCGAATATCCTGTCCATCCCGCGCAGAACCGCTGCCGCATCGGAACTGCCTCCCGCGAGGCCGGCTGCCATCGGGACTCTTTTTTCCAGCGTAATGTCCGCCCCTCCGGGAAGAGAAAAAAGATCGAACATCTTATGCGCCGCTTTCCACACAAGATTTTCTTTTTCCTCGGACGGCTCATACGGAAGACACAGCAGCCGGATTCCCCGCGACTTCGTTCTTTCCAGAACGATATCGTCACAGATCCCTATCGTCTGCATTACAGTTGAGATCAGATGATACCCGTCTTCTCTCTTTCCCGTAATATCGAGGCCGAGATTTATTTTTGCATATGCTTTCAGTTGTATCTGATCGGTCATTCTGCTTTTCTGTTTGTACAGCCTCCGTATTTTGTATACAATTATAGTATCCGCCACCGGTCCTGTAAAGTAAAATGCGGGTTTCTCTTGACAAATCTGCATATAGATGTATAATTATGCGTAAATGAACGAGGACGTTCCGAAAAGGAATGTCCTCGTTTCTTTTACCCCGGAAAATTATACAATTTCTCAAATGATACCGTTTCCGGAACCGTATGGTTTCCCGGGGGTGATCCTCCCAATGGTATCCGATTCCCCAGAAGCTCCCCTTCAGGGATTGGATATATATATTCTGAGACATTCCGCCGTTTCCGGCCGGGATGTCTCATTTTCTGTCACTTCATTTTCTGTTCCGGGACCCGTTTCCATATTCAGTTTGCGGATCAATTCCCGGGACGGAATATTGTTTTTGCCTGTCCGGACAAGGTAACGGTGAACATCCAGTTCCTTCTGTCCGAAAAACAGGACCGCCTTCAACGCTTCCAGGGCATATCCCCTGCGGCGGAATTCGGTACCGACATGATAGCAAAGTTCCAGGATATCCCCCGCATCGTCCGTTCCGTCCTGCGGTTCAAAAGGCTCTTCCAGCGGGGAAAGACCCGCTTTCCCGATCAGTTCCCCCGTTTCCTTTAAAACAAGCGCCCAGATGCCGAATCCGAAAAAAGCATACTGATTCCGGATATAGGCAAGGAAGAAATCCTCCTGAAGAAGCTTTTCTTCCGTTTCTCCCAGCTTTTCCCGGTCCTTTGGACTGCTGATCTTACGAAGCGCCGGAAGGTCTTCCGGCACGAGTTCCCGTATGATCAGCCGGTCTGTCTCCGCTATGATATTCATCATGTCAGGTTTAAAATCAGGCAATCTCAGGTCCCGGAAAATCCTGCCCGAAGCACTCCGCCGTCACGGTCTTCATCTTCTGCTCTTCATAAGGCCGGTCTTCCGAATCCGTTTCGGTTCCCGCTATCCTGTCCACGATATCCATGCCTTCCGTCACTTTTCCGAAAGCCGCATATTCCCCGTCAAGGAAAGGCGAATCCGCATGCATGATAAAGAACTGGCTTCCGGCGGAATCCGGTTCCTGTGAACGTGCCATGGAGATAACGCCGCGGACATGCTTCACGTCGTTCTTTTCATATCCGTTGTTGGGGAACTCTCCCGTGATCTCATATCCCGGGCCGCCCATCCCCGTGCCTTCCGGATCTCCGCCCTGGATCATGAAGCCGGAAATGACTCTGTGAAAGATCAGACCGTCGTAGAATTTCTTGTTCACAAGGCTGATAAAGTTATTGACCGTGTTCGGTGCCTTGTCGGGAAAAAGCTCCACTTTGATGACGCCGCCTTTTTCCATTGTAATCGTGATAACTGGGTTTTTCATAAATAGCCTCCGGAAAGATTAAAGTAAGAACTGAGCCTGATTATAACGAAAACCTTACAGAAAGTCCACTTGTTCATAGCTTGTTCACAATACATTCAAAATCATTTTACATAATAAACAAACAATCGACACGAATTTCCTTTATATTATAAACGTAGCAACAAGGAAACAGACTGTTGCCAGCATAACGCTAACAAGATTTTTTTCATAATACTCGAGCCGGTAGACGAAAGTTTACCGGCTCTCCTCCCATCTAAGGGAGTTTTTTTATGTCCGGACGGATATGAAACATTATCTTTTTCGGCAGATATGTTCTATAATCAGATTATTCACCCGGAAGGGAGAGCCTTAAAATGCCCGGTTTTACCACACATTACATATTCGGTATGAAAGCCTTCAATGACATGGATTCCTGCCAGCTTAAATCCATAATCGCAAAATACCGCTGGCTTTATCAGCTTGGTCTTCAGGGTCCGGATATCTTCTTTTACCACATCCCTTTTATCTTTCACCGGGACAACCGCAATGTCGGTTCTTTTATGCACGACCACTATGCCAACGCTTTTTTTGCCAATTCCCTTAATACCATGACGGAAATTCCTTCCCGCCAGCAGCGGGAGGAAGCGTTAAGCTACATTGCGGGATTCATGTGCCATTATGTCTGCGACTCCACCTGCCACCCTTTCGTATACGGGCGCATCCACTATAACCCCACAGCCAGAAGCAGCAAGTACTTCGGAAAACATGCCGCTCTCGAAAACGACATCGACAATCTTCTGCTGTGGAAATACAAGGGGAAAAAGCCTTCCGAATTCAGCCAGTCCGCCACCATAAGCCTGAACGGCTTTGAACTGCAGTTTATCTCCGACTTTCTTTCCCGCGTCATCAACGAGACCTATTATCCGATCAGCGAACGCAATAATTTCCGCATGACACCGGGGAAGGTTACCATGTCCATTTTTGCCCAGCGTTTCGGAAACCGGGCTCTGGCGGACCCTTCCGGAAGGAAAAAGAAACATCTCGGAAAAGTGGAAGGTTTCTTTGTAAAGAATCCTTTTGTTACGGAAAAAATGATCACGGATGCGCGGCCGGATCCCGTCCCCGTCTTAAATCTGGATCATGAAGTCTGGACCAATCCGTGGGACAGGCGTCTTGCTTCTGATGAGTCTTTTCCCGATCTCTTCAACCGTGCGCTCACAAAATGCCACAGCCTGTTTTTCCTTCTCAACGAAGAAATAACGGATCCCGACCTGCTGACGGAAAAAGACTTTCACCGTATTCTGAACGAACTCGGCAACTATTCCTATCACAGCGGGCTTACGTCCGACTGAGGACTGATTTCCGGACCGTTCCGCCGTCTGTCATTACGGCCGCTATGCGCCGTTATTCGTCGTATTTCTTCCAGCCCCTCCGTATTCTTGCCTCGCAGTCCGAAAGCGGTTTCAGGCCGCTCAGGGAGTCATATGCCGTAACATTGTCCGCTCCCGCGGCGGCAGCAAGCTTCAGACAGTCCTGCGGGGACTTCCCGTCATATATGCTCTTTAAGAAAGCAGCTATGCTGCAGTCGCCGGCACCGAGTCCGCTCAGAACCCTGTCAGGCTTGAAGCTCTTTTCAAAGATCGTAAGATTTTCCCATCCGGAAGAAAGACCCGGTATCCCGGAAATTCTTTCCGACGGGCCCGTCCTTAAAAGGATACCCGGCAATCCGCATTTCAGCATAAGTACCCCGGCTCCCAGAGAAATAATCCTGTCCGCAAGCGGGAGGATATCCTTCTCCAGGGAAAGGACCTGCGTCATATCCCTGCCGTTCGCGCGTTTTACCCATTCCGCGTAAAGTTCCGGATCCGTCATGAGGCACAGTTCCTCAACGCTGGGCGTAAATATATCCAGATAAGGGAACAGCCGCCTGAATATGTCTTTCCAGTCGCACTTCATGGCTTCCGAAGCAGGATCCGACATAGCCGTGTCCATGGAAGTGACGATGCCGAGATCGTGCACCTTCTTATACATGGCGATCAGTTCTTTCCCCTCGTCGCCGTACATCTTCTTCATGATAGTGGGATAGCCGAAATGAAAAACGGAACATTCCTTCAGCAGGCCGTCATTTAAAAATCCTGTGTTGAAAACATCATTGGAGCCTGCATTCACCAGGAAAAAACGGTCGTCACGCGGCGGCACGATCACAATTGAAAAAGAAGTCGAAAGGTCGTCACGTACCAGAAGGTCTCCCGCAGCATCGTATTTTTCAAAATACTCGCTGATGAATTTTCCGAACGCGTCTTTTCCGATTCCTCCCACAAGGGCAACATCGGCACCGAATTTTTTCAGTGCAAGCCCCGTATTGGCTACGGCTCCGCCGCATCCCATGGTCACGGAAGAAACCGGTATGATCTTTCCGGGAACAAACAGTTCCTTAATCTCCTCCGAATGCAGATTGGCCGAGTCCAGATGCGGTGTCATATCCAGACAGAGATAACCGGCAACCATGATTTTCTTACGCATTGCAAAACCCCTCCCCGGTCAATTTTTTCAGTGCCCGGACAGTTTTTCCGAGCGGCAGCCCCACCACATTCGTGTAGTCGCCGCGGATTCCGCGGATATTGCCGGCAAACCTTCCCTGTATTCCGTACGCGCCGGCTTTGTCCATAGGTTCTCCTGTCCCAACGTATTCCCTGATTTCCCTTTCCGTCATTGGATAAACATCCACATCCGTACGGTCCGAAAAGGTGATCCTTTTTTCGACGGCAGCTTTCCCATCCGTTAGAACAACCCGGATAAGAGTGACCCCGGTATAAACGCTGTGGCGGCTGCCGGAAAGTTTCTTCAGCATGCGGACGGCTTCCTTTTCGTTTTCCGGTTTCCCGAGGATGTCCCCGTCATGAACTACAATCGTGTCCGCCCCTATCACGACTGCATTCCTCTTACATGAAAAAGCGATATCCTCCGCTTTTTTCCGGGAAAGTTCCTTTACGACCCCGGCAGGGGATACCGCCTGATAAATTTCCTGCTTCCTGCTTGGCCGGATGACCGCATTTATCCCAATCTGCTTCAACAGTTCTTTCCGCCTGGGGGAAGCCGATGCCAGTATAATAACAGGTTCCGTTTTCCGTTTCATTATTTTAACGTAACGTCTCCGTCTTTCATGACGTAATGTATGCTGACCTTCAGATCGCGCATCCACTGCCGGACTGTCAGGGTATCGTAATTCCCGGTCCCCGCACCGTTTCCGCCGTCATTGTTCCACAGCCATTCCGGTGTATTCCAGAAGCAGACGGAAGGATGCAGCCTCTGATAGAACTGTCTTGACACTCCGTTTTCGCCGTGGTGCGCCATCTGCACGATATCACAGCTTAAATCTGCGCCCTGGTATTCATTCAGGAAGCTGTTGCCCGCTTCCGTCCCGAGGTCACCGAGAAACATGATCTTTTTCCCGTTCAGTTCCACCTTGTAAGCAACGGATGAATTGTTAATGGAATTCACTGCAAAAAGGAAAGGACTGTTCATGACAGTGATGCGGACATCGTCCACATCGATCACGTCGCCTTTCTGCACGTTCGAATGCAACGACGGTGCCGGAAGCTTATTCAGCGCCGCCGCACAGTCCGCCACCATCTGCGCACGGTACGGCTCGTTTTCCTGATACCATTCGATTGACGTGAAATTATAATAAACGGCATCGATCGTTATCCCGGAAGAAGCCCCCTCGCTCAGAAGCTTTGTCAGTGCGCCCACATGATCCGAATGCGGATGCGTGATCAGCCATGCGCTGACATGGGCACCGTCGGCAGTCAGAACATCCTTCAGATGCTGTTCGTCGCCTTCCGTTCCGCCGTCCACAACAATGATCTTCCCGCTCTTTGACCGGATGATATAGCTTTCCATCTGGCTCTGCGTCTGATTGGACAGCATGGTCAGCTCTCCGCCGTCAAAATAGGATGTCAGATTATTCTGCGGCCTGGATTCCGATACGTTTTCCGCCCCTGAAGCAGGCGAAGGGGATACCGCATGGGAACCTCCCACGACACTCGCGAAAGACGGAAAAGCCATTCCCAGAACCGTTACTGCAGCAGCAAAAGCCAAAACAATTTTTTTCAGTCTCATTCCCTTCACCTGTCCCGATTACTGACCTGCGGCCGTAGTTGCTGCCGTATTTCCTGCTGTATCCGAAGCTCCCGTCGTTTCGGAAGCTCCTGACGTTGCCGCTTCCTCAGAAGACATCTCTGCTTCAAGACTTTCCACGTCCTGTTTGGTCAGCGGAAGCACCGGATCGTTGGATCCCGCATCCATGCTCTGGTATACGAAGTAATTCTGCCACGTCATAATGGACTTTTCGCGGTAAAGCTCCAGGTCCATCGCGTACCGGTCCCAGAGTCCTCCGTAATAGTCGTCCGTGGAAGCGGCAATGGAAAAGTCCTGGTTTCTTGCCACATCATTGAATGTCTTGATGTAGGTTTTTGCATAGTCAAGGGAATCCAGCTGGTTTGCTTCATTCGTCATGACCCAGATCAGTGTAATCTTCTTGTTATCCTCATCCACCGCAAAATCAATATAACTGCCTTCCGGATAGGCACTTGTGTCATTCAGGATATCTTCACATTCGTCCCGTACCTGCTGCCAGTCGATCTTGATATCCTTTTTGACCGTAAGATCCGGTCCTGTCTCGGGTGTCGTTACGCTTCTTTCCGCACATCCCGTAAACATCATCATAGACGCGGAGAGGAGCACCGCAAGGATTATGTTACCTCTTTTTCTCATCATAAGCTCACCTTTACTGTTCCGTTTGAATTTTCTGCCCTACGTCAACTCTGCCATTATATCGAAAGAAACCGTGGTTTTACAGCCTTTTTGTAAAAAGTCAGAAATTCTTCACATGTTTTTCTTGCATTGAACGTCTCCGGGTGCTATATTGTTCAATAATTGGAGGATTTACTTAAAAATGAACAAACCTTTAATCAAAAGAATAGACTGGTTTATTACTTTGGTACCGTTTCTTTCCATTCTCGCCCTGTGCGGCGTCTTTATGGCGGACCCCGAAGGCTCCACGGCCGTTCTGGGAAATATCCGCAGCTTTCTCGGAGAAGAGTTCGGAAGCTACTATCTGATCATAGGTCTGGTAATCTTTTTCCTGACGATCTACATGGCTTTTTCCCGCTACGGTAACATACGGCTCGGCGGCGATAAGCCGGAATATTCCAATTTCAAGTGGGGGACCATGATGTTCACGGCAGGACTTGCCGCAGACATTCTTTTCTATTCTCTCTGTGAATGGATGCTGTATGCCAATGAACCTCACATTTCGGAAATGGGCTCCGTTCAGGACTGGGCCAGCACGTATCCCCTGTTCCACTGGGGTCCCATCCCATGGGCATTCTATATGGCCCTTGCCGTACCGTTCGGCTTCATGCTGCATGTCAGAAAACGCAGCAAGCAGAAATATTCGGAGGCCTGCCGCCCCGTTCTCGGAAAATGGACGGATTCCTGGCCTGGCAGGCTGATTGACCTGATCGCGGTCTTTGCCCTGATCGCCGGTACGGCGACTACGTTCTCCCTTGCCACACCGCTTCTTTCCCAGGCACTGGCAACGGTACTCGGCATAGCGCCGTCCACGGGTCTCACGATCTTAATCCTGATCATCATCTGCATCATCTACACCATCTGCGCCTATTTCGGGATAGCCGGTGTTTCCTGGATGGCGGCATTCTGCACATACGTGTTCTTTGCCCTGCTCGCCTTTGTTCTTCTTCTGGGCGGGGAAACGCGCTACATCATTGAGACCGGACTTACGGCAGTCGGGAACGTCCTGCAGAACTTCATCGGGCTTTCGACCTGGACGGACGCACTCAGGACTTCCCATTTCCCGCAGAACTGGACTATCTTCTACTGGGCATACTGGATGGTATGGTGCGTGGCCACTCCGTTCTTTATCGGGTCCATCAGCAAGGGACGTACCATAAAGCAGACCGTCCTGGGCGGATACGCCTTCGGTCTTGCTGGAACCTGGACTTCCTTCATCATTCTGGGAAATTACGGTCTGGGACTGCAGATGCACGGGAAACTGGATCTGCTTTCCATTTACGGAAAAAACGGGAGCCTGTACGAAGCCATTGTCGCCATGCTGGAAACGCTGCCCGGGTACAAGCTTGTACTTGTCCTTCTTGCCGTTTCCATGATTGCCTTTTACGCGACTACATTTGACTCACTTGCCATTGTGGCATCGGATTATTCCTACAAGGAAATGCTGCCCGGAGAGGAGCCCCACAAAAACCTGAAGGTTTTCTGGTCCATTCTCCTGATCCTGCTGCCCATAGCACTGCTCTTTTCACAAAACTCCATGACAAACCTGCAGACGGTATCCATCATAGCCGCCTTCCCGGTCGGGATCATCATGATCATTATCATCAGATCCTTTTTCAAGGATGCAGGAAAGTACCTGAAGGAACAGAACAGATAATTCAGTCGAAAAGCTCGGAACAGAAAAAATCGCGGACGGACATTTCAAAACCGTCCGCGATTTTCTGTATGGTGGAAAGTCCGGGGCTTGCGCTCGTGCCGTCCTTGATGGACTGCAGAGTGGTCTTCGGGATACCGGCTCTTTTTCCGAGTTCGTAGAACGAAATGTTATTCTGTTCGCAGAGTTCCGTGATCCGGTAGAAAAAGGCCTTCCTAAGCTTCATCGGCAGTAACTCCTTTTTTGTCCATATTCACGGTTTCCTCCACGATATAGATCGGACGGCCCTTGATCTCGCGGAACATGACGCTGATATATTCCCCTATGATCCCGACGATCAGGAACAGTACCGCGAACATGAAACAGATCACCACGATGATCGTCGCATATCCGCTCGGTGCGCCCCGCATGACCTTTGTCACGATCGTGTAAATGAGAAGGATAAGCCCCAGCAGTGCGGAGAACGCACCCGCATAAATGCCCAGCCTGAGAGGCAGATCCGAAAAACACATGAGCGTATCCATGGAAAACCGCATGAGTTTTCTGATGGAATATTTGCTGTGCCCTGCCGCACGGTCCGCAGCCTGGTATTCCAGCACGGTCTTCCGGAATCCGATCATCTGGACATAGCCGCGCAGGAAACGGACTCTCTCCCGGAAATCTTTTCGCAGGACATCCGCCGCACGGCGCGATATCCCGAAAAAATCCGAGGCGTTCTTTGCCATTTTGGTGGAACTCATGGAATTCATGACGGAATAAAATCCGGAGGACGTGACGTTCTTTACAAGCCCTGCGGACTTGTTTTTTGTCCGGACCATGCTGATCACGTCATAGCCGTCCGAAAGTTCCTTCACGATCGCCGGGATCAGTGCCGGCGGATGCTGCAGATCCGCATCCATGCAGATAATGCCGTCTCCCGTCGCATAATCGATTCCCGCGATCATGGCCGCCTCATGCCCGAAATTCCTGGAGAAATGGACGGCTTTCACCCTGGGATCGTTTTGAGTGATCCTGTAAATCTGCGCGCGGCTGTCGTCCGTGCTGCCGTCGTTTATGAACAGGATCTCATAGTCCCATGCGACGTCCGCAAGCGCCTTGACGGCCGCTTCGTAAAACAGCGGCAGCGCTTCCTCTTCGTTATAGACCGAAACCACGATCGAAATTTTTTTCCGTTCATCCATAAATTTCTATCTCCCTGCTCCCGTGCGTCGGTTTCCGTTTTTCCATCGGCGGCAGTTTCGTGTAATCGTCGTAGATCCCCTTCAGGATGATATCATAATCCGCCGGTATGCTGAGTTCCGTATCTTCGAATTTTATCCGTGTCAGGTTCCTGACCCAGGAATCCTTCATTGTCACGTAAAGATAATCCGGCTGGTAATTACTGTAAAACCATCTTTCCGTCTTTTTCCCGTTCCAGGATTTTGCCATGGAGTCCTGCCGCCGGAAAAGGTAATTCATGGAAAACATTTTTCCGAGACCGGCACCCGCCGCAATCGGGAATCTCATGGGCAGGGAATATTTTTTCATGTCCAGCTGTCTTCTGTGCCCCATGGCAAGAAGATAGACTTTCTTCTGCTGTGTCCGCATGACCCATGCAGCCGCGGCATTGTCGGGAATGCGGTCCATGATGAAAATGTCCACCCAGAGATGATTCATTTTCTCTTCGTAAAAGGCGGAATTTTCGTCCGGATCGTGCCGTCTGGAATTTTCGTAAATAAGCCTGGGCGTAAAATCAAAAAAACGTTTGCCGCCGTCAAAAGAATCCGGAAGGAGCAGGGATATCCCCTTGCACAGTTCCGTTCCCGCAACTTTTTTGAAGGCTTCCCAGCTGTTCCTTGTCATGGTGATATCCACGTCATCGTCCCACGGGATAAATCCGCCGTGGCGGACAGCCCCGAGAAGCGTCCCGGCATCCAGCATATAAGGGATGCGGTATTTCGTGCATATCCTGTCCAGTTCCTTGAGCATCTTCAAATTTGCTTCCTGCAGTTTCAGAAGACCGTACGAGTCATTCATCGGTAAATGTTCAGCTTCCTTTCTTTTAACAGCGTCAGGGCCTCTCTCACCTTTGCCCCGTCATGATATTCGAATACCAGCGAAAGCTCCGGGTCGGAAAGCGTCTCGAATTTCAGGCCGGCTTCCCGGATCTCCGAAAAGTTCTCCTGCCGGTACGGTGCCATGCGGATTTCGTTTCCCGTGGTAACGAGATTTCCGGCAAAGAACAGGAGCGATATCAGGACGGCAGCCGCTTTCCGCGCGCCCCGTTTCCCGCTTTCTCCGTTCTTTCCGGGAGATCGCACCATGAAGACCGTAAGGAAAATCCCGATGATCCCCATTTCAAACTGAAGCGCGTATCTTGAGCTCATTCCGTAGGCGTTGTTAAGGAACATCCATCTGGACAAAGCGATCAGGACATGGTTCAGAAATCCGGATACCAGGAGGATCAGTGGAAACGTGCTCTTTTCATACAGCTTTTCCTTCATGTTCAGGTAAAACGCATAGCCGTAGCAGAAAATCACGAACAGGCCGAAAAGCACGCTTATTCCGATCGGAATCCCGTACGATGCGGCAGTCTCCCCGCCGACCAGCATGGAAGAAAAGGAACGGATAAACAGAAGCGGCAGGAATCCCGGATTGGACGCTATGACGGAAGAAAGCGAAGACGACGTGATCCCGGAAATATCTTCGACCGAACATGCCCGGCTTGCCATGTAAAGGACAAGCGGCACCAGCATGTTTAAAATGCGCGGCAGGCATTCCCGCAGGTTCTGCTTTTTCCTTACCGTCATGAATATATCCGCAAGGATCATCGTGACCGCATAGACCGCGCAGTACGGGCCCGCAAAGAGAAGGATGATGATCCACGGAAGAACACACAGCTTCCTCCCGTCTCCCTTTTTCCCGTTCCCGGACATGAACCTGTCATAGACATAATAATGATATGAAAACAGGGCAAACGCCGCAAAGTGCACCCAGCCGCTGCCGTTTGTGAGCATTTCCCACTTGTTCAGGGAAAAGATCAGGAAAAGGATCAGACAGGACGCATACCAGGGGATCTGCTTCCCCGTGCAGAAAGACGCAATGATAAACGCCATGCATCCAAGACCGAACGCGCCCAGCATCATATCGAACATGGTGCTGTAATGAAAGAAGACGACATTGATGATCCGCTCAAAATAGTTGACCGGAATGCGGGTCAGGATATCCGCATGCATATACGGCATGAAACTGAAAACATTCCCCAGGTAGCTGTTGACCAGCCGGATGTAATCGGTATAGACCACATTCAAAGCCGCGCTCCGGATATAGGCCGTGACAAAAAGGATGCCGAATACCGGAAGCAGGCGCGAAATAATTTTTTTTCCCATGATGATCCTTTCAGGGGTATTTTATCAGTCGGTACTGATATTTACAATGACAGAAAGCGGATCCGTCCCTCTCTTCTCCTGCGCGTTCCGCATGACGAAGTTGTATGAAAACTTCAGATTGACGATGCGGTCGGGTTCCGTTGTCAGGACATAATCCGTTACGTTGGACTTTACCAGTACCGTCACGGGCGTTTTGTCGTCCTCCAGTATTTCGGCTTCTTCATTTCCGTTTAAATTTCCCGGATAGACAAGATGCAGCCGGATAGTCCCGTCACGGCCCGACATGACGTTGATCTCCGCGTTCTGATCCATCCAGCCGTCCCGGTAATAGCCGGAAACAATCCCCAGTTTGACGGAACGCACCATGTTCGTGACATCCGTAAAAACATTGTTTGACGCGTCTTCCTTTAAGATCAGCATGCCTTCGGTCACCTGGCCGAAATCAAGAACGGAATCCACATGCCGCACGGTAGTGCCTTCGGCTTTTCTTTTCGGGTCAAATGTCTTGAAAAAGGTTTCCGCCGTAAAATCGCTCATGCCGCAGGAATTCCCGATGATCAGGATTTCCTTTCCGAAAATACCGCTGCCGTATTTTCCGTAAGTCTCGTCCGCGAGGGAATTGTACCGTTTCTGATCCGGGAACAGGTAGATGGACGGGTATTTTGTCCGGTAAAACAGTTCTGCCGGTATCATGAAAACGGCAAACAGGATACACAGAATGACCGGCGCGGAATCCGCGATCTTAAAGCCGTTCTTTTCCAGCATATTCTTTTCCCGCCAGGCTCTGCTTTCTTCCCCGGCACCGTACAGACAGGAAACGAACATGATCACAAACACATACGTTACATAGACCCAGCGCATTTCCACCCGAATGGTAACGGCGGAAGAAACCAGAGTCCCCAGGATAAAGCCGGCAAACAGAACGCCGTTGGCAAGAAGCCCCCTGCCCGGTATTCCGTAATGTTTCCGCTCTGCCTCATGGAAAAGAAACTGCAGCAGAAAGACCAGCATCACAAAATCCGCAGCCAGGATCAGAACGCGGAAAAGCACCGGCGTAAAGCTCCAGGGCAGTCCGTTCAGATAATCCGGGCCGTGATTGATCCCTAGCACGTAGCAGATCTCGGTCAGAAAATTATGAAGCACGCTGCCTGCGGAAACGGTGTCGGCCACATCGGTCCCGCCCGTACCCGCCGGTGAAAGCGTCCCGATGGTCAGAAAACGGATCAGGAGGACCGAAGCAAACGTGAAAACGGGGACAAGCCATTTCCGGATATCCTTTGTTTTCTTCACAAGCAGAACGTAAAACAGCATGGGGACAAGGACCATATACCGCTCGTGGGTAAAACAGTTGAGAAAATAAAACAGAACGGCAAGGTAAAACGGCCGGTCATTTTTTGCGTCATTGATATATCGGTACAGACACCAGCACATCAGGACGGCAAAGACAATCCCCATGGTTTCCATGAGCCCGAGAAGCTGCCCGATCTGATAATAGGCAAAACGGGAGGAAAGAAAAAGGATCCCGGCCAGAAATCCCACGACCGTCGATCTGGAAAGTTTTTTGCAGAGACAGTAAAGTCCCGAAGAGAGAAGCGCATTCAGCAGGATATTGATCGGAACAATCCATCCGATATGATTCCGTATGAATCCCAGTTCAAGCCACGCAAACAGCCAGTACACGAAACGGAACCGTGTGGAACCCAGCGGAAAAACATACTGTGTAAAGGACTGCTCGCCGTAGCAGGACCACATATACAGGTCATCCATGTAAAGACCGGATATCCGCATGGCCCTGTTTACGAAAAATGCCCATGCAAACAGAAGGCTCACAAGGAGGAGATCCAATGTCAGGCTTTTTCTTTTATCAGTTTTTTCTGCTGCGTCCGTATTCATAAAGCACGTTTCCCTCCCCGCTCAGGATTTCCCGGATACTTCCGTCTTCTTTCATATAACGGATGATCTCCGCCGCTCTTTTATGCTCTTTCAGAAAGGACTCTTCCGTATACAGATAACGTATTCCGGCATAATTAAGGTATCCCTTGAATTCATCCAGCGTTTTTACAAGTTTCACATTTCCGCCGCTGCCTTCCACATCCGCATAGCTCTGGACGACGCAGGGAAGTCCGTAACATTCCGGATCTTTGGCAAATGCCAGCACACGGCTTTGGTGCCTTCCGTTCAGGTAATCCCAGATATCCCTGCAGCCCTTCTCCGACCAGGCATCCCGGATATCGGAAACATGGTCATAGAACCCGTAATGGTACAGGGAAACCGGCGTAAATCCGGATGCCCCCGCCCAGTTTGTGATTCCCGTCATCAGAACGGCAAAAGCGATCACGGGAGAAAGGAATGCGAAATTTCCCGGGGTGAAGCATACTGCCGCCGCCACTGCCGTAACGGCATAAGTCAGCATATAGTAATTTCCGTCGATCTGCCAGAGCATGGCTATGGTAACGGCATCCACGACAAGAAGCACCGACAGAATAATATAAACAACGGAAACCGCCGCATTCCGCTCTGTCTTTTTTTCTTTTCTGTTCCGGATGCGCATGATAAGTATCCCCAGAAGAAGAACCGGAAAAAGCACGGTACCCCATGCGATCAGTATGTGTCTGTTTGCGTCTCCCGCCGGCTGAAAAAGGAATGCCTTTATTCTGGAAAGCCAGTGAAACGCCGCAGTACCGAAAGAAACACCGCCCTGCGCATCCGGCAGACCCTGAACCGCCACCGGGTATATTCCCTTAAGCCCGAGAGCAGACCACACGGAAGTAAATACCGAGGCAACCGGATATCCGGTCAGAAGAAACGTTCTTGCGGTCACGCCGAAAAGTGCGATCAGAGCCGGCAGGATGATCATGGCATGACCTGCCTTTTCCGTATCCGGATTTTTTTTCTTTTTCCTTTCCGCAAGGCAGACCGGCAGCGCCGTCAGGAAGAGAACTGCGGAAAAAACGAACGATGTGGGCTTCATGGTAAGCGTCATGAAGAGCGACGCCGTTCCCCACAGGAAAAACCGGTTTCCCGTTTCTCCGTCCGTGTCTTTCAGATACAGGATCAGGTCGTTCAGAAAGATGACCTGAAAAAGCAGCGTCCCGATATCCGATTTTGCGGAGACAGCCATGTTCATGATCCCCGGTATGCAGGCAGCCAGGAAAGCCGCCCGTATCCCGGCACGTTTCCCCGAAATTTCCGATGCCGCATTTCCGATCATGACCAGACAGAATACCGCCGCAATAAGTGAAAACGCGAGCACAAATCCGAACGTTGGCACGCCGGAAAGAGGCATGGCAAGAATCTCAAACCCTTTCGGGTAGAAATAAACGTCATTCACCAGTCCCAGGTTTTCATAGATCCCGTGTCCGTTGTTCAGGATATAAGGCGTCCTCAGCCCGTAATGCAGGGAATCGTAATCCAGCGCAATATTCAGTCTCCCGGCCTGCAGCAGAATAAGAACGGCAGTCAGGGAAAGCAGAATCACTTTTTCCGTCCTGTTCTCCTCCGGCTGTCCGTGAACATGTTCCGGGGGAAGAGCGGCATACGGAAGAGGCAGAAGCCTTGAATGATCAAACAGAAAAAACAAAAGCAGCATGATAACAAAAATGATTCCCGTCAGAAGCCGGATGAGTGAAAGAGAACCCAGCCCCAGATAGGAAAGAAATTCAATGAAGATCATGTAGAAAGCACAGCCGGTCAGAAAATCGTGGGCGACCCTGATGACCCCGGAAGAAGACCGCGCCCCTTCTTTTTTTCTGAGAGGGACCAGGAGCACTTCCCCGGAAAGGATCAGAAATCCGCAGTAGAGACCGCAGACTGCAACCGGCATGAATATCCGGTGGATCCATAAAAAAACAGATATCCCGAAAAGAAAAAACAGATTCCGCATCATCTGCTTTCTTAAGAGCAGGCCGGAAAGCACAAGATAAAGAAAAATCAGGAGCAGTTCCGTAAACATCTGGATTGTCGCCGCACTGCAAAGATACTCCCGGAAAAATCCCGTTCCCGAAAAACCCGAAACGGCAAGAGTTGTACCCGCAATGCCGAAAAGCAGCAGAACCGTCCCTGTTATGATGTCCCTTTTATTTCGTGTATGCCTCATACGATCTCCTGTACAGATTTCCGATGACCGCTGCCATGGGTTCCGGCAGGAGTTTTTTAAACATCTCCGCTTCTTCCTTCTCCCGGACATGGTCTTCAATACAGGCATACGTTGCCGCATCGGAATGAATGCGATACATGATCAGCGGCTTTTCCGAACAGATAAAGCGCCCGTTTTTCCCGGAAAGCCTGACCAGCAGATCCCAGTCCAATACAAACTGATACCGCTCGGAAAAGGGATGTTCCCCGCAGAGCTTCCTGTCATAGGCACAGGACGGGCAGATCAGCGGATTCCCGAGCAGAAAAACCATTCTCTTCCATAGCCGTCCGGCACAGAGAAACCGGAAACGGAGCGGAATTCGGAGAAGCTTCTTAACGCGTTCTTCTCTTCCCCATTCCACCATTGTCCCGTTTTTCAGGGAAACGGACGATGTTGAAAAAACGCTCATATCCGGCCAGCGCTTTTTTGCCTCAAAAAGCGTTTTTGTGTAATCCCTCTCATAGAGATCATCCTGGTGCGCCAGGGTCACAAGATCCCCTTCTGCCTCGTCATAGGCAAAATTCCAGTCGCGCCCTATCCCTTTTATTCCCTGCCTTACATGAACCGGCACGCCGTACTTTGACGCCAGGGAATCGATATACCCGCTCGGCGTCGATGTACAGATGATGATGTCGGATTTTTCCGTCTGGGAAACGAGCGATTTCAGGCACGCTTCCAGATAGGGGGAATCCTGATAGGCTACGACTGCGAAAGTATGCTTCATGAGAAAAAGTGTTCCTCCAGCTGCAGACAGAGTGCATGATAAATGGGAAGATGCAGTTCCTGGATCTCGTAAGTTTCTTTTTCCGGAACGATGATGGCGACATCGGCAATCCTTGCCATTTTTCCGCCGTCTTTTCCGGTCAGAGCAATGACGCTCATTCCCTTGGCCTTTGCCACCACGGTGGCATAGATCAGATTTTCCGCATTTCCGGAAGTGGAAATGGCAAGCAGGACATCCCCCGCTTTTCCGTACCCGTAAACCTGCTGCGCAAATGCCATCCTGGGATCCACATCATTGGAAAAAGCCGTCGTAAGCGATGCATGCCCGGTAATGGCGATTGCCGGAAGCGCTCCCTGGAGGCACTCCCCCAGTTTAGGCCCGCGGACGGAGTCAATATTTCTCATCTTTGTAACGAACGACGCGGGAAGGGATCTTTTCAGGACAAAACTCTTCATCAGCTCCCCGACGATATGCTCGGAATCCGATGCACTTCCGCCGTTTCCTCCCAGCAGAAGCTTGCCGCCGGATTCAAAACTCTTTTCCATGATCTGATAAGCCGCGTCGATCTTCAGCCTGACCGGCGTCAGTGTAGGGTATTTTTCCACCAAAGCTCTGATATAATCCATTTTACATTCTCTCCTCTTGTTTTCTGAAAACTTTGTAACTGAAGAACCGGTGTTTATTATAACATAAATCCAAAGCCATATGCTATTTCATGTAATGGCCCAGGACCTGCATGAGTTCCTCCATTTCAACAGGCTTGGTAATGTGGGAATTCATGCCCGCGGCAAGACTTTTCCGGATATCCGCACGGTAATTGCTTCCGGAAAGGGCAATGATCGGTGTGTCCTCGTCAAAGGAACGTATTTTCTCCGCGGATTCCAGCCCGTTCATGACCGGCATGCGGACATCCATCAGAATGGCATCGTAATGTCCGGTCTTTGCCTTTTCCAGCGCAACCGAACCGTCGCGCGCATATTCCGCGATCATGCCTTTGCTTTCCAGCATCATGATGATGATCTCCGCATTCATTTTTGCGTCGTCCGCCACAAGGATGCGGCGTCCTTCCAGCTTTGCGGCATTTTCCTCCTGCGCCGGCTCCTGTTTCCTTTTCCGGTATTCCTCCGCTTCTTCTCCCGTTGCCTTCCTGTGAGGGATCACAACCGTGAAGGTCGTTCCCTTCCCTACTTCGGATTCGCAGGAAATGGTTCCCCCGATCAGGTCAAGCGCCTGTTTCACAATGGCAAGGCCGAGACCTGTCCCGGATTCGTAGCGGGAAAGACGGTTGTGCTCCTGTGAAAACGCGTCGTACATATGCGTCTGGAAAGCCTGGCTGATCCCTTCTCCGGTATCCGCAATGACATGAGTCACGGTAAGGATGCCGTTGTTTTCCTCAATCCGGTTCTTCCATGTGACGGATCCGCCGATCGGCGTGAATTTCACCGCGTTGTTTAAGATGTTCAGCAGGATCTGTTCCACTCTTCTCTCATCCTGCTTTCCGAAATACCGGTCCGCTTCCCGGTCGGAAAGAACATTCAGGCGGATCCTCTTCTGTTCCGCCGTGGGCCGGATCATGGTCTCCACCCGGTTTATTGTATCGCTGATCTTCATGACCGCGGGTTCCGGTTTTGTCTGTCCGCTTTCCATTTTCTGGACATCGAGGATGTCATTCAGAAGGGAAAGAAGATACTGTGCGCTTTCCCTGATCTTCGTATAATAGACGGTATCCTTGGCATCCGGGTTCTCATGCATTCCCAGATCGGACAACCCTATGACTGCCGTGAGCGGCGAACGCATATCGTGACTGACTCTTGAAAGGAAATCCGTTTTGACGGCATTCAGTCTCCGGATTTCTTCCTGCATTTCCCGGATCTGTTCCTCCGGCGTTTTTTCCTTCTGTATTTCCATGCTGTTTTCTTCTGTCATCTTTTGCTCCGTGTTTTTCTGCGTAACCCATACCTGCCTTCAGTATAGCATTTTTTTATCCGAAGACATATAATCTAAATAATTCCGGGAACATCCGGAAAACGGAGGAAAACTTCCTTGGCCGATAAAAAAGCATCCGACTCCCTCACGGAGCAGATCCATATCCTAAAATACGAAGACATCAACGGAACCAACCGTCTTTTCGGCGGCAAGCTTGTCGCATGGATCGATGAAGTTGCCGTGACAGTTGCCAGGCGCCACTGCGGAACCGAAGTCACGACGGCATCGATCGACAATCTTCAGTTCAAGGAGCCTGCCTTCCTGGGGGATCTGATCGTAATCCGCGGAAAGCTGACCTACGTGGGACACACTTCCATGGAAGTCCGCGTGGACAGCTATATCGAAAAGGAAGACGGAACGCGGCACACGATCAACCGCGCTTATCTGACGGTCGTCTCCATCGATGCCGACAACAAGCCGACGCCGGTCGTAAACCGTCTGATCCCGGAAAATGACACAGAAAAAGCCGAATGGCAAAATGCCATCCGGCGTATGGAGCTGAGAAAAACAAGAAGAAAAGAAGGATTCTGAAAAACTTTAACTGTTTGTTCCGGTCCCTGAATGTGCCGCCTGTTCAAACTCTGCCTTCGTCATGGAAGAAGTTCCGTGACAGTTCGGGCACATGGCATAGTAACGGACTTTCACCGGAATCGGTATGAACAGGAGGATCATCCATGTAGTCTCTTTGATCAGTCTCCAGTATCCGACCTTTCCGCAGCGCGTACAGGTATGATACCCTTCCGCGCCGCAGTCTTTCTGTGAAGTATGCATCCCGAAGAAGAAAAACATTGGTTATTCGTCCCACCCTTCCGTAAATCGTATGTTCACGCAGATGTTCCTGACGATTTCCCCGTCTTTCAGATGCAGATCCGCCTTTTCGGAAATGGCGGGCATTGCGGGATCTTCTTCGCCGAGCTCCAGCGTGATCCAGTCAAAGGCTGCATCATGCGCGTTCAGGACGGCGTCTTCCAGCGTCTCTCCGGATGCCTTGCAAAGCCGGAGATCCGGAAAATATCCTTCATAAGTTCCTTTTTCTGTTCTCTTAAATATTGCAGGATAAGTGAATGTCATAGTGGTATCAGTATATCACTTTTTTTCTCATTTTATCTGTCTTTTGATCTTTGGTTTACTGCCGGCGCCTTTTCATGTAAAGTGCCATCAGTGCCACCATCATTCCGATCATTCCTGTAAGGAACAGAAGCTGTCTTGCACTGTCTGCGGGATCCCCGGTCTTGGGCATACCGCCTAACGGTAAAGGATTGCCCGTTATCTCCGTGTCAGGTTCCGCTGCCGATGTATCCGGCTGTGCTGCCGCAGGTACGGTGGGATTTAAAATTCTTGTCGTAGAGGTACCGCCGCCGTTTCCGTTTCCGCCGGAGGAACTGCCGCCTCTGCTGTAGGTATTCGTGATCAGGAATGTATGCTGCGGATTTTCCGCAACGGTCTTACTGTATCCGGCCGGAACGGACACCTCGTCCACCGTCCAGACATATTCAGACGCATCGGATTCCGTAGCCAGAACCGTTACCATGCCATCCGGAAGTTCACTTGCATCCGCCTCGGTTGCAATAATGTTAATGTTCTCGCTCAGGGCAATGAAGTTGTTGACGTCCCAGGAATAGTGCCAGCTGTTTGCTTCTGAAAGGACCTGCGTATCACAGACAGTTCCGTTTTTCTTCAGTGCGACCTCGACGCTGGACGGACGTGCCATGTGCCGGTTGTTGGAATCGACCCATACTACGCTGACCGTAACATCGGAAGATGTTGCCTTCGGAGAAACGATATAGGAAAGAGACGGTTTTTCGAATGTATACGTATGTGCCGCCGGCAGCGTCGTGTCTTCCTTATAGGACCAGTAATTCAGGATTGCGCTTTCATTGGTAACATTCGTATAGGTACCGGCAGCCGTCTGTCTGTCATTAAGCTTTACATGATAGGAAAGGACCAGCTGTTTCGCCTTTTCTATGGGCACATTGATATTCCACGTGAAAGCCCTGGCCGATGCATCATATCTAATGACATACGGATATACATTGTTTTCCGGCGTTCCGAAATTCAGAGACTCTGATGTCGCATCCCATGAGCCGTCTGCTTTGACTCCGCCGACCGAAAGCGTGAACGGGACACTCGAAAGATCATTCCCGGTTACGGCATCTCCGTTTGTATCACACAGATCAAATTTGTTGCCGATCGTATCCGTAGCAACACCCTTTTTCACAAGATAAAGAATGTTGTCTTCGATTTCGTCCATGACCGTCTTCCCGTCCGACTCCGAAAGCGGATTTGCCACTGTAAAGTATTTGAACATCGCGGGATGACTGCCTTTGAGTTCCGAGAACATTTCATCCAGATACCTGCAGGTCCTGCCGATCGAACCCGTATTGGTTCCGAATTTTGCTTCCATATTGCTGACAAGAGAAACATGGCACTTTTGATTGTCCATTGCGTCCAGCAGAGCTTCATAGTTAAGGATCTGGGATTTCTCGCTTCCCGTCACCGAATGGGAAGAACTTGCCGCTGCCCCGTTCCATGCTCCGTTTGCTGCGATCATTTTCTTGTATATTTCCTCTGTCATGCCGGGGATCAGATTGAATTCATTTTTATCGGCATGTGTTACCAGGGCATCCCGGCTCCAGCCCATCTGCTCCCTTATGCTGCTGTTCTCAAGAGCACTCTTCATTTCAGCCCAATCAGTAAATTTGGGATTTGTATGGGCATCGTCTGATTTGTCCGTATTCCAGGTCAGATCGTACTGTTCCAGATAATCTCCGGTCCCGAAATCCTTTGTGCACGGAACATTATAATCCTGTCCGTCATAGGTAACCGTACCGTCATAGCTGTATGCCATCATATCGGAGATCATGACGATCTGCTTTTCCGCATCGGGATCTCCGCCGTTCAGGATTTCTTCCGCTTTCAGGATAAGACCATGCGTATTGCTGCCGCCGATCAGTCCTACCCCGTCCGCACTGGCATACGCTGCATTCCACAGCGGTGTGGAAATTGCCGTGCCTACGGCAGTAAAAGCTGTGGTATCGCTGATATCGACAAGTCCGCTGTACTTATTCCCGGATGTCACTTTCAGGGCATCATGGGAATATGCATCTCCCACGACCACACCGGCTTTTATCTCAAGGTTATGTTTATCCAGCAGCTTCTGAAGCATGGCCACGGCAGCTCCCGCAAAGTTGGACGATTCGGTTCCCTGGGAAAAATCAATCGCAAAGACAATATTGACTTTGTTCTTTGCTTCTTTTCCCGGAAGAGACAGATTCACCTCTCCTATCCCGTTTTCGACATCGGACCAGGTCGCCGTCTTGGAGGCGTCCAGAACGGTGGATTCCGATGTCGTCGGTGTCTCCGTTGCCGCATAAACGTCGCTCTGTGCGGGCGAAAATGTCCATCCCTGCAGAACCATTGCCAGACTCAGTACAAATGCTGTTTTTCTTTTCAAATCTCTCATCATTGCCATCCCCTTCTTTTTTTATTCCTTTATCCACAAAAAAAGTTCCTGCCTTTGGATGGCAGGAACTTATTTTTCCTGTTGCATCTTATATACTTTTGCTTTTCCGTTACTCTTCGCGCTTTCTGATCCAGACTGAAAGCAGCGTGATCAGCATCCCGATCATCCCGATCAGGAACAGGAACTGTCCCGCTCTGCCTGCCGGTTCCCCGGTCTTGGGCATACCGCCCAGGGGAGCAGGCTCACCTGCAATCTCCGTAGTGGATTCCGCCGTCGACGGTTCCGCTGCCGCCGGTACCGAAGGATTTAAAATCCTTGTCGTGGAAGAACCGCCGCTGCTTCCGCTTCCGCCGGAAGAACCGCTGCCTGTTCTGGTATTCTTTACCGTGTACTTCTTTGCTGCGGTATCATAACTGTAGGTCACGGTATAACCGCCGGGTACGGATACTTCCCTTAATGTATAGGTTCCGCCGAATACGGTGGCACTGTCGTCTGCCACGGTCCCGTCAGCCAGAGATCCGTCCGCATTTGATTCCGAAGCTGCCATTACCTCCTGAACAGCTGTCGGTACGGCATCCGGCAGAGTGGCTACCGAAGGAGTTGCGTCCGACGGCGTCGTGATCGTTATGGTCGCCTGCCAGTTGTTGGATTTTCCGAGTGTCACTGCGGAACCGTAAGCCGCTCCGTCTTTGTAAACCTGCACCTGGATATCGCTGTGAGAAACGGCAGGATTGCTCCATTCCTTTACAACGGTAAATGTTGACGAATCGATTGAAGGCGACGTAGAAAAGCTTATCCACGGACTGTTGAGCGCGACCGATTTCGTATAACTCGTTTCACCGTTATCCGCTTCCAGGGACGTCATATAAGCAACAGATGCACTGTTGTTGGTCAGGAGATGATAATCCGTATTTTTCCCCGTCAGCTGGGAAGCCTTTGCCGTATCAAGAGTTACGTCATAGATAAAATAGGCGTATTTGGTCTTTTCAAGCGGCTTGTTGATGATCCACCGGAACTCTTTTGCGTTTTCGTCATAAATCACTTCAAAAGCGTCGTTATCATAGCTCCAGTGGTTTATACCCATTTCCGTCGGCTCATACACGGTATCGTCAACCTTAACTCTGACAGAGGCGGGAACATAACTGAAATAATCGCCTATGACATCCGTCAGCGTTCCTTTGCCCATCTGATAAAGGACCTTGGATGATATCCGGTTGAAAGTATCCGAGACCGTGGCACCATGGTCAAGGTTATACACATCTCCGATATTGTCAGCAATCCAGCTCTGAAATGCATTGATAGGCTGATACAGCCCTTCGGCATCCCCGCCGCCCTTCGGATAATAATCACGTACGACCGAAAATACCGTAATACCGCTGCCCTTGATATCCTCAAGAGCTTTCCCCACCCAGTGGATGGATTTTTCGAACATGGTCGGCGTCGAAGTAAGTTCCCGCTGTGCTTCTGTCATCGTGGATGCGGAAGTCTCGCCGCCCTCTGCACCCTTGACCATCAGAAACGGATTTTTGGTGTCATCCTGCCCGTTCAGCAGAATATTATCGTCAATCAGTTTTCCAATGCTGGTTACATCCGCAGCTTTGTAAGCGGCCAGATCCCTGGAACCGGAATATACATCCTGCCAGAATTCTTTTCCGTCCACATATCTGTGTATTCCGTGAATTGATCCGTCGCTTAAAAGATAGCCGGAATAATCCGTGCAGTTGATCATGTACTTTGCATCTGCTTCTCCGGCATTCCGGAGCCATTCATATGCCGTCCTGATTCCTGTTTCAACGGCGCTCCCGCTGTTTGAACTGGTTGCAAGAGAATCCTCGCAGGTCTTCAGATTATTGTCATCCCGGATATCCAGAAGCCCTTGCGTACTGGCAAATACTGACTCATGAAATGCCAGTACCCCGACATTAAATGTTACGTTGGGATCCGCATCCACCGATGCGCGCATCTGTGAAATAAGGGAAATAGCCGCATCCTTCAGCGCATTATTGTTATAGGACACGCTGGATTTATCCATGACAAACACGACATCGACCGTTTTCTTCAGAGATGTATTCTGATTGGGCATGGAAAAAGTGATCTCATACTGGTTTGCCGTACCCGTTTCCGCTGCTGTCTTGGAAATAGACAGGCTGTTGTCTTCCGTGTCCGGATTTTTGGATGCGATCGGTTCAGCCGGGTTATTGACTGTATAAACCCTTGTGTCCGTCGCTGCGTAAGAATTGTTCCCTGCCTGCAGTCCCATCCCGGTAACAGCAAAAACAGCGCTCAGAAAAATTGCCACTCCTTTTTTCATATTTTTTAAATTTCCCATATCGTGCCTCCTTAAAACATCCCACTCTTACAAATTTCTTAAACTAATCTCCTCGTATTTTATAATAATTCATGTCATATCCGTATAAAATAACAGATTTCTTAAGATGTGGTTACATATGCTCCATTTTCAGCATTTAATAAACCAGATTGCAAACTTTGCTCAATTTCTTTCCCTCAGATATCTTTCGACACCGGTTACGCAGTTGGCTCCGTCCGCTGCCGCCGTAATGATCTGCCGCAGCTGTTTTGTCCTCACATCCCCCGCCGCAAATATGCCGGGGACATTTGTTGCTCCGTCTTCCCCCGCAATGATATATCCTTTTTCGTCCTTCTTCACGCAGTCAAAAACCGAAGATTCCGGTACGATGCCGACAGCAATGAAAAATCCGTTTACATCAATATCCTTTGTTTCTCCTGTCTTCACATTTTTTACAGACAGGGAGGAAACGGTACCCGTTCCGTTTATTTTTTCAACGACAGTGTCCCATACCGGCTCTATGTTCGGCGTGTGAAGCAGGGTATCCTGCAGTATCTTTGCACCGCGGAATTCGTTTCTCCTGTGAATGATATAAACCTTGCTGCAGAGCCTGGACAGAAAGATGGCATCTTCCAGTGCCACATCGCCCCCGCCTGCGACCGCGGTGACCTTATTCTTGTAAAATGCACCGTCGCATGTTGCGCAGTAGCTGACGCCCTTCCCGGAAAATTCCTTTTCTCCCGGAACATTCAGCAGGCTGTGATGCGCGCCGGATGCAATGATCACGCTCTTTGTTTCATACGTTTCTTTTTTGCAGACGACTTTACGGTTCCCGTTTTCTTCCGGAATAAGCTGCAGGACGCTGTCTTCAACGAATTTTGCGCCGAGTTTTTCCGCATGCTCGCGGAATTTGACCGCCATGTCAAAACCGTTTATCCCCTGAAGTCCCGGATAATTGTCCACTTCATAGGTATTGATGATCTGGCCGCCGCTCATCATTTCCTTTTCAATGACCAGCATGTTGAGTTTTGCCCTGATCCCGTAGATTGCGGCGGTAAGTCCCGCCGGCCCGGAACCGATAATGATCAGATCGTAAAGTTCAGACATTTTTCTCCTCCTGTCGCTTTAGCAGAAAAGCTTTCTGACAGTATATCAAATCTCCTGATTTGTTACAATTCCGTTGTTTCTGTTATAATGAACCCATGCTCATAAAGAAAGGAACGGAACGATGAAAAGGAAAACAGTCTGCATCACCGGTTCTTCGCGCGGAATAGGGAGAGCCGCCGCGCTGAAATTTGCCTTCAGCGGATATGATGTGGTGATCAGCAGCAGGAACAGCAAAAATGATCTGGAAAAAACCCGTCAGGAAATCGAACGCTGCGGGGCAAAATGCCTTGCCTTTTTCGGTGACATGGGAAATGCGGATGACTGTAAACGCATGATGGAAGAAATTGAAAAAGAATTTTCCTCCCTTGACGTTCTTGTGAACAATGCCGGTATTTCCTACATCGGCCTGCTTCAGGAAATGAAAGACGAAGAATGGAACCAGCTGATGCAGACGGATCTGAATTCCGCTTTCTATCTCAGCAGGCTGTCCATTCCTCTCATGCTGAAGCAGGGGTACGGAAAGATCATCAACATTTCCTCCGTATGGGGAAATGTCGGTGCCTCCTGTGAGACCGCTTATTCTGCCGCAAAGGGCGGCATAAACGCACTGACAAAGGCACTTGCCAAAGAGCTTGCGCCTTCCGACATTCAGGTCAATGCCATTGCAATGGGTGCGATCGACACATCCATGAATGCCTTTCTTACTCCCGCAGAAAAGGAAGCCCTTCTGGAAGAAATTCCGGCGGGCCGCATGGGCACGCCGGAAGAAGCGGCAGACTTTATTTTCACAATCGCGGAAGCCGGGCCTTATCTGACCGGCCAGATCATCGGCTTCAACGGCGGGTGGCAGTGCTGATAAGTTCCTTATAGTAAGGACAGATATCTTCGTAATGCCCGTCCTTCATGAGGAAGCCGCCCGGAACCGTGCCGAGCTGCGTAAATCCCAGACGTTCGTAAAGATGGCGCGCATGGGTGTTGGTTTTTACGACCGCGTTGAATTCCATGACGCGGAACCCGTGTGCCGCCGCCTGGTCCAGGCAGTCGCTTACCAGTCTTTCCCCGATATGCAGCCCGCGGGAACATTCATCTACCGCATAGCTTGCATTGGCAAGATGCCCGCATCGGCCAACGTTGTTAGGGTGGAGAATATACAGGCCCAGGATTTTTCCTGTTGTCTGATCTTCGGCCACGCCGTTATATGTCATGCCGCCGAAAAACTTCTTTCCCGTTTCGGCATCCAGATCTTCCGTCTGCGGAAAAGCCACGCCATCTTCCACAACGGCATTCCAGATCCTTATCATTTCAGGCAGGTCTTTCTCCGTATATTTTCTAACAACAACATTCATGTCTGTTCCTTCTTCCTCTTTCTAATATGTGCTTTCAATCCGGAAAGATGTTTCATCCGAAACCAGATCCGCCTTTTCGGCTTCCATCCTCTGTATGCGGATCCATTTTCCGCTGTTCATTCTTTTTACAAATTCCGTTATGGCTGTTTCTTCTCCCTGCACTTCCGCCGTCACGCTTCCGTCCTCTTCGTTCCGGACAAAGCCGGTAAGTCCCAGGGATTCTGCCGTATAAAAAGCGGTGTAGCGAAAACCTACACCCTGCACAAAGCCTGTAAAATGGTAGCGGATTCTGGTCTTCATATATCAGTCAAACAGGGAGAGCTGTTCCCCTGCTTCCTTGTCGATAAAGGCATGCATATAAGTAAACAGTTTTCCGGAATCGTCCTGGATGTGATAGTCCGCACATGTCTTATGCAGAAAAGCCATGAGCTTATCTTCCTCCGGTACAGGCAGTTCATAATCTTCCCCGTAGACACGGATGTACTTTTCCTTAAGCCCCGGGAAATGTTCGTCCAGCTTTGCATAGAAATACTCGCGGTCTCCCTCGCGGAGCGTAAGACCGAGTCCGAACGTCAGGACACCGTATACCTGTGCTTCTATGCAATACTCAAGAATGCCCCGGATGTTCTCTTCCGTATCGTTGATAAAGGGAAGGACGGGCGTCAGCCAGACGATCGTGGGGATTCCCGCATCACGCATGATGTTTAAAACCTCCGCGCGGCGCGCCGTGGTGCAGACATCCGGTTCCAGAATTTTGCAGAGCTTTTCGTCATAGGTAGTCATCGTCATCTGGACAATGCAGCGCGTCCGGCTGTTGATGCTTTTCAGGATATCAATATCTCTTAAGATCAGATCGGATTTCGTCTGAATGGACAGGCCGAATCCGTAACGGTCGATCAGTTCCAGGCACTTTCTCGTGAGCTTCAGATCTTTTTCGCACGGCTGGTAGGGATCGCTCATGGCGCCGGTTGCGATCATGCAGCGGGATCTCTTGCGGCGGAGCGTATATTCCAGCAGTTCCGGTGCGTTGGATTTTACTTCCACGTCTTCAAAATCATGATCCATCTTATAACAGGCACTGCGCGAATCGCAGTAAATACAGCCGTGCGTACAACCGCGGTATAAATTCATCCCGTTCTGCGCGGACAATATTGATTTTGCCGTTTTTTCGTGCATAAGCGCCCCTTGTCAAAGCCGGAAATCTGCTTTTTAAGCATTTCACGGTAACATTATAGCAGGTTACCATAAAATGTTCAAAGATGTTTTCTGCTTTTGTCTGCGCCGGACCTTTTCGGAAAATAAATGCCTACATGAGCGGCGCAAAAAGCCGGATCTTTGACAGTTAAATAAGCTTAAAAACCCTGCGAGCCTTGAAAAGGCTCATTTTTTTTGTCAATTTTTTAAAATAATACTTGCGTACCTTATGGGTACTGTGTTATACTATATATAGTAC